>Ga0210383_10000157_pt1 | contig 70010 bp, 62 predicted proteins | sample IncBWC14OmetaG_FD_160072 | JGI IMG/M metagenome (GOLD analysis project Ga0210383, IMG submission 160072) | Forest soil microbial communities from Barre Woods Harvard Forest LTER site, Petersham, Massachusetts, United States - Inc-BW-C-14-O ...
GAGCGACATTACCGCTGGATGCAAAAGGGTCTCCCCGGGGCCGCGGGTCAGAATACGTCTCCGCGCCCGCGCAGATATAGCTTATCACGCGCTGTTCCGCTTTCCTTTTAGGGGCCGCCACTGAAATGAAGAAAAACCACGGTCTTTTCGCGGTCTGCGGCGTCGTGCTGCTGGCGGTCGGAGCAGTCTTGACTTGGTGGGCATCGCGAGGCTTCACCGAGAAACAGTATGTCGTGGATGCCGGGGCCTGCCGCTTGGAACTGACCATGCTTGAAAAATCCGGAGCGACCTCCACGGGTAACGACAGCGTGGTTCTCTTTCACGGGTTGGCCGCCAACCGCAAGATTATGGAGAATCTGTCGCGCGTCTTTGCGGAGATGGACGTGCGCGTGTTCGTTCCGGATTTGCCGGGGCACGGCGGATCAAAGGGGCCGTTTACGCCACAGAGGGCGGAAGAGTGTTCACTTTCGCTGCTACGCGGATTGGCGGCGCGGGGCATGATTGATCCCGAACACACACTGCTGGTCGGGCACTCGATGGGCGGCGCCATTGCGCTGCGACTTGCGCCTAAATTCAGGCCTGCGGGTGTGGTTGCCATTTCTCCGGCGCCGATGGTGGCGGCGCACGGAGTGTCGCAAGAGAATCTCTTGTATCGCGACCCGCCACCCCTAGTGGCGAACACTTTGATACTTGCGTCGCAGCTCGAGCCCATGGGCCTTATCGCAAATGCTCAGGATTTAGCGGCCACTCGCCAGGACGGAACCGTTCAGTTCAAGTTGATCCCGCACAATACTCACGTCGGGGTGCTGTTTTCGAACGCGGTGGCACGAGAGTGCCAGGCCTGGGTGCAGCGCGTTTTTCACAAGACGGATCAATCGCGACTGCCGTCCGAAGCAAACGTGGCGGGCGGCCTGTTAGGGATCCTTGGAATATTGCTGCTCTCCGTGCCCTTTTTGTGGGAGATGTTCGGCAAGGAAGTAGACAAAGAAGCACCCAAAAAAGAAGTGTTGTCGGAAGGATTGCCGTCGCCTTTGCGCGTGGGAGCGGAATTCGCGGGCCTCTCGATCGTGGTGAGCCTTTTTTTGAAATATTTCGTTCCGCTGCGCTTCATTCGTCTGTTTGAAGGGGATTACTTGGCCAGTTTCTTCCTGATCGTAGGCCTGCTGCTCATTGGGTTCCACGCAAAACTCGCGCAGGCCGGGCCGCGAACAAAAGCCAGTGTGTTGTTCTCCGCTGTTGCGGCGGGAATCATCCTGCATTTGCTGATCACCGGTTGGTTTGCCTTGACGGTGACAGGGTCCTGGTTGACTTCCGAGCGGTGGCTGCGATTTCCGGTGTTTTTTGTGGCAGCCGCAGCGTTCCTGTATGCACTGGAGCTCGTCCTGGGTCCCGCGGAGGAACACCACGGCGCTCGACGTGTACTGCTTTCTCTAATTTATCTTGGCATAGCGTGGGGTGTACTGGCGGTAGGCGTGTTCCATTTGCACACTGGCCAGATCATGCTTGTGCTGCTGGCGCCATTTTTCGTATTGTTCAGTATCTTTTTGCGCATGGGAATGCAGCTTGTCAGGAGACTCAGCGCGTCCCCCGCGGCTGCAGCGGTGTTCGGTGCTATACTCGTCGCTGGCCTTTGCCTGGTGCTCTTCCCGGTGTCTTAATTAATACGGGTAAGCCTCTTGAGTACTCTTGCCTTCTCCGCGCGGGAGACGCATGCTGGGCCCCACTGTGAATGGATAAATGGCTGAGATCGTAATCGTCGGTGGTGGTCCCTCGGGTGCGATGTGCGGAGCAGAGCTCGCGCGCGCCGGAAACTCCGTCCATATTTTCGACGAACACCTCGCTTGGGAGAAACCCTGCGGCGGCGGCTTGACCTACAAGGCGACGCAGCGCTTCCCTTTCCTGCTGGATAACCCCCTGCCGAAGAAACTAATTCGCGAAGTCGAGATCATCGGCGCAGAAAATCAACGCGCCAAGCTGCGGCTCGAGCAACCCATCGTGATTTATTCGCGCACTGTGTTGAACGGATTGCTGCTGGATCGCGCGCAAGAAGCCGGCTGCCTGGTGCACCAGCAGCGCATCCAGAATATCGATACGACTTCAGACAAGCCTCGCTATTCGCTGCAAGGCGAGTGGCGAACCGCGGATTTCGTAGTGCTCGCGGGCGGCGCGCGCAACCAGCTGTTGCCGGAAACGCGTGCCCTAAAGCCGGACGAGTTGGAGATGACCCAGGGCTATTTCGTTCCGCAAACGGCGGAGCAGATCATCATCAAGTTCCTGCCGGAATTCGAGGGCTATATTTGGTCGTTTCCGCGCGCGGATCATGTGTCGCTTGGAATTTGCGGAAGCATGGCGTCGCACACCAGCGCGGAACTCCGGGGACATCTGCACGATTTTGCCACCGGCGAAAATGTCCGCACCGAAGGCGCAAAGTTTTACAGCCACGTGTTGCCTTCTCCCCTGGAACGCACCTTCTCCGATCGCAACGTAATCGGCAAAAACTGGGCGCTGATCGGGGACGCGGCCGCGTGGGTGGATCCGCTGACCGGCGAAGGACTTTACTACGCGATGCGCTCCGGCGAATTGCTGGGAAAATCGTTGGCTGAAGGATGCCCGGAAAAATATCCGGCCCGGGTGAAGGCTTCCTTCTCTGCCGAATTGGAGTTTGCCGCGCGTATCGTGCGGCGTTTCTATCGCGGGTCGTTTCTGGGAAGTTCGGTGACCACGCGCATGGTGCAGTTCTTACAGCGCAATGCGGTATTTCGCCAATTGATGAGCGATCTTTTCTGCGGCACGCAGGATTATTCAACGCTAAAACAACGGGTGCTGAATCATTTGGGCGGGACGCTGTCCCAATTTGTTACCAGCGTGTTGAATTTTGATCGCCCTGCCACTAAGTTGCCTTCCGCTCCCGCCGCGGACTGATCCACGCGGTTTCCACCACTTGAAAAGAAGTCGCGATTTCTGAGCCTTGCTTACCCCTTGGCACCGTTTGTGCGGAGTAGCACAATATCGACTCGGGAGGTGAACATGAACAGCAGAACCCTGTTTACCATTGCCTTGGTGTTGGTCGCTATTCTGGTGGCGATGGCGCTGCCCTCCCCTTTTTCCGGCAAGAATCCAGGCGACGTCGCGGAGTTGAAGGTCACGATTAAAGAGTGGGCCGTCCCTACGAAGGGCGCGCATCCGCACGACCCGGCGGTGGGCACCGACGGCGCGCTTTGGTTTACGGAGCAGATGGCGAACAAGGTGGGCCGCCTGGACCCGAAAACCGGCGAGTTCAAGGAGTATCCGCTCGTGGAGGGCAAAAACTCCGGCCCACACGGATTAGTGGCGGATAAAGATGGGAACATCTGGTTCACGGCGAACTTCGGGGGCTATATCGGCAGGCTCGATCCAAACACCGGAAAGGTGACGGAATATCAAATGCCGGTCGAAAAGGCCGACGACCCACATACCGCGGTTTTCGATGCGAATGGGACACTCTGGTTTACGGTGCAAGGCGGAAATATGGTGGGACGCCTGGACCCCAAGACTGGCAAAGTGGAATTGACGGATGTGCCGACGGAAAGCGCGCTGCCGTATGGCATCCAGGTCAACAGCAAAGGCGTGCCGGTGTTCTGCGAACTGGGTACCAACAAGATGGCATCGATCGACCCAAAGACGATGGCCATCGCCGAATACACGTTGCCGCAAAGCACGAGACCCCGCCGGCTGGCCATCGCCGCGGATGACACGGTGTACTTTACGGATTTCAAAAGCGGGCATTTGGGTGCACTGAATACCACGACGATGGCAGTAAAGATGTGGACATCACCGGGCGGCGCCGAATCAAATCCCTATGGAATTACGATTACCCCCGACGGAATGGTCTGGTACAGCGAATCGGGAATGAAACCGAACACAATGGTGCGCTTCGATCCCAAAACACAGAAGTTTGCGAGTGCGAACATTCCCTCGGGTGGCGGCGTGGTTAGAAATATGGCTGCGACCTCCGATGGCCGCGTGTACATCGCGTGCAGCGGCGTGGACAAGGTTGGCGTAGTCGAGGTTTCGAAGTAATTTTTCTGACCTAAGTTACGAAACTCTTGATTTGTGCACCTGTTCCAGGGCGCAGGCGGCCGCCTCGGAAAACGGCCGCTACGCAACCTGGCGCAGCGCACGCGAGCAACAACCTCGCTGGAAATTGAACCAGGGATCGAAATTTCGCGGCAGGGCTGACTTGCCTGCCGCTCTATGTCATCCTCTGTAGCGTTATGCGACCCCCGGGCATCCAAACCACTGTATCCGCGAAAGAAAATCGCATGTCATCCAGGGGCCTGGGTTCTACGGAAACCGACACTAAAAAACCGAAAAAGAAGTTCGAGTGGAAGTCCCTACCTGAGGTTTGGGATCTGATCCATCCGCGCCGGGGACTTCTGATCCTCGGGTTTGCCTTGATGGCCATCAATCGCGTCAGCGGGCTGGTGCTCCCTGCCTCAACCAAATACCTCATCGATGATGTCATCGGCAAGAAGCAGACCCAACTGCTCCTTCCCATCATCGCTGCGGTTGTGGGCGCGACGATTGTCCAAGGGCTCACCTCCTTCACCCTTACGCAACTGCTCTCTAAATCCGCTCAGCGGATGATCACCGATTTGCGCAAGCAAGTGCAGGCACATATCGGACGCCTTTCGGTCAGTTATTACGATGCCAACAAAACGGGCGCGCTGGTTTCACGGATCATGAGCGACGTCGAGGGCGTTCGCAATCTGATCGGGACAGGATTGGTCGAATTTGTCGGCGGGTTGATGACCGCGTTGATCGCGCTCGTCATTTTGCTGCGGATTAGCACGATGATGACGCTGGTAGCCTTCGGCGTACTGGTTGGCTTTGCGTACGCGTTGAACCGTGCCTTTGCGACCATTCGCCCCATTTTTCGAGCGCGCCCGAAGATCAACGCCGAGGTGACCGGACGCTTGACGGAATCGCTCGGCGGCGTGCGGGTGGTGAAGGGTTATCACGCGGAAGAACACGAAGAGAGGGTTTTTGGCAGCGGCGTTCAGAGATTGTTGGACAACGTTTTGAAGACCTTGACAGCAACGTCACTAATGGGACTCTCCGCCTCCGCGCTCACCGGAATTGTCAGTTCCGTGATTATGTTCCTCGGCGCGCGACAAATTCTGGCCGGCACCATGACACTGGGGAATTTTGTTTCGTACGTCTTTTTCCTGGGCTTGCTAATTGCTCCGGTGTTTCAGGTCGTGAACATCGGCACACAGATTACCGAAGCGGTCACCGGCCTGGAACGTACCCGAGAAATATTGAACGAGTCCAAGGAAGACGCCGATCCAGCGAGACAGATTGAGCTAGGACGCATCGAGGGACGCGTGGAATTTCAAGACGTGCGCTTCGCGTACGAAGCGAACAAGGAAGTACTGCACGGAATTTCGTTCGTAGCAGAGCCGGGAACCGTCACCGCGCTGGTAGGACCATCTGGATCGGGCAAATCCACGATTATCGGGCTGGTTTCGGCGTTCTACGTGCCGACCCGGGGCCGTATCTTGGTAGACGGCGTTGATCTTTCGAAGGTGAAGCTAAGCTCCTACCGTACGCAGCTCGGCGTGGTTTTGCAGGAAACATTTCTATTCGACGGCAGTATTCGAGAGAACGTGGCCTACGCGCGGCCGGAGGCTACCGAGGAGGAGATTCTCGCGGCATGCCGTATCGCTCGCGTGGACGAGTTCGCGGAAACTTTCGAAAAGAAATACGACACCGTGGTCGGCGAGCGTGGCGTAAAGCTCTCGGGCGGGCAGAAGCAGCGCGTTTCGATTGCACGGGCGATACTGGCCGATCCGCGCATCCTGATTCTGGATGAAGCCACGTCTAGCCTGGATTCGGAATCCGAGGCGTTAATTCAGGAAGGCCTGCGCTACCTGATGCGCGGGCGAACAACCTTCGTCATTGCTCATCGCTTATCTACTATTCGCCGCGCAGAACAAATTCTTGTAGTGCAGGAAGGACGTATCCTGGAACGCGGAACGCACGAAAGTTTGTACGCGGCGCATGGCCGGTACTATGAGCTGTACACGAAGCAGCACGCCGTAGAGACCAATTTGTTCCTCGCGCCCGGCGAAGGCGACGCAACGCCGGAACAAACTACAACAACCAATGGGCCCAATTCCACGGAAGGCGGCCTACCCGAAGCAATCCGTGCGATTCGCGGCAGCAACAGCTGAGTGCTTGATCGAAGCTCGGCTTGTGCAGCGGCCGCCTTCTGAGGCGGGCGCCTTTCGAATGAGTCGGCTATACGCGAGAGCGGCGATCGTGCGGACGTGTGGCGCAGCAATGCTGCGCCCCTACACGGAAAACTCAAAACGGAAGTATGGACTTACAGCGACGGCCGCCGAAGAATCGGTTTCTTCGCCTGCGCCGCCTGTGCGGGAAGCAGCGTCGCCATCTTGCGAATCATCGCAAGCACCAGCCGCTTGTCGCCTTCCGAAAGGGTAGTGCTGTACTTCTTTATTTCCGCCAGGAAACGAATCTCATCCTGGGAAAGCTCGCCCAGCATCTTCTGCGTCTCTTTGTCCCGGGGAGTTTCCGTACCGGGAAAGAAATCCGCTAGCGAAATTTCCATGGCTTCAGCGATCTTGGCCAGGGTTTCCAGAGACGGCACGGTGTGCCCATTCTCCACGCGAGACAGATAGCAACGTAGCAATCCGGTGCGGCGCTCGATGTCTCCCTGCGAAAGACCGCGTTGGCTGCGGTAGGTTTTGATGACTTCCCCGATGTTGACTTGTGGTTTCTCTTTAGGCACGGGTTCCTCCAAACGAAAGGGTATCTTAGTGGCTAACAGCAGGAGTAGCAAGAGGTAAAAACTGCGGCCCGGCGGGCCTGTGGCGAAAAAGTTATCGGGCCAGAATTGGTTGAATTTACTGAATAGCGGCGTACAGAAACCGGGTGATATCGACAATAAGCGCGGCGCTTTGTTTCTTATCCTCAATGCCGCGGACCAGGATCACCAGCACGAAAGGCCGGGGCATGAATACGATCGCACCGTCGTGGTGGATCTTGTTGATCTCGCCCGTCTTGTGCGCCACACGTGTCCCGGCAGGCAGCCCCGCCGGAATGCCTTCATTGAATTTCTGACGCTCCAGGACCTGCACCATTTCGCGCGAGGCGTCCGGCGATACCGCTTTGCCCGTTGCAATCGCCGTAAGAAGGATTTGCAGACCGCGTGCCGTGGTTAGATTGTTCAGGTTTTTCTCGTAAGCCTTGTTATCTTCCACACCGCGCAGCACTTGCACTCCGGATGCGCCCAGCGCGGTAACCGCATGGCGAATATTCGAAACCCCGACTTTTTCGATGATGAGATTCGTGGCCAGATTGCTGCTGGCGGTGATCATCAACTCGCAAAGCTGGCGGATGGTGCGTGTTTGGCCTTCCGCTGTGTATAGATCCGTTTCCGAATCATCGGCAGGATTGAGTTTGAACGGTGAACCATCCGCAAGCGACTTAAATTCATTGTGAATGGTGAGCGAGTCGCTGAGGTCCAACTTCCCTTCCTGCTGCTGCTGGTAAAGCGTGATCATCACCGCAACTTTCATGGTGCTGGCGGCGTGGAAGAACTGATCGGCCTGAAATTCCCACTCGGTTTTTCCGTCCAGGGTGCGGAAAGAAACGCCCACATCCGCGCCAGACTCGGCGATGCGTTTCTCGACGGCGCTTTCCCCTAAGCTGAGTTTATCGTTCTGTGCCCGCAGAGGCGCAAGAAAAAGCGTCGCGGCCAGTCCGAGTACTAGGCAAAGTTTCATTTGGTTTTAGAGCCTGAGATTACCGCAGCATGCGCGCAAGCGCTATGCAACCGCTCTACGGAATCGCAATGGTTGTCGTGCCCAAGTTGTAGCCATCCAGATGAAGAACCGGAGGCTGGCCACCGAGATCCTCGTTGTCGAAAGTAGCGGTCACGCTCTTGTGTTCTCCTGGCAGCAGCGAAAAATAATTATCGTCCCAGAAGATCGGCGCCAGATCGTCGCCGTCTTTGCCTTTGCTAAGACGTGGATGAACCATGAACGCCACGCTGTTGCTGGTGTTTTTCACCGTGACCCGCACCGAACCCTTCGGCCCTCGCGAACCGCGCTCTGCCTTTGCATCCAAAGTCACTTGCGGAAGCGAATTCAAACCCGTGAGGTCCGCGAAATCCTTCTGCGGCGTGTAGACCGTATCTTTCTTCGCGGCCCAGTCCAGAGTGTCGAGTTTGGTCGAGAGCCAATAGAAGTTGTCGCTGATGATGGCGCCGCTTGCATCCGCAAGCTCCAGCTTCAGGAAATAAGTCGTAGAAAGATTCGCTGGCTTTGGAAGATCGAAGGCCTTTGCGCTGGCATCGGCGGCGATATCGAGCGCGCCTTCGCGCGAACCTGCCTCCTTGGCGTCGATGTTGTAGAGCTTCGCCGAAACTTTCAGTCCTTTGATAGGCACATACGTGCCATTAACCACCGCAACAGAGTTGTCGTCATAGCTATATTGAACGTGAACAATCTCCTCCGCTTTTTTCGTCCCAAAATATCCACCGGCTGGAACCAGGTAGTAGTCGTAGAGGTGCCAGATCAGCGATGGCCACGCATTGTTGAGCATCCACTGGATCACCCCGGTGGAAGTGTATTTGTTGCGACCATAAGCTTCGTACATGGATCGCTGATTGTCGTAGGTCATGGCTTGGGACTTGCGCTCGAAATCGTCCAGCGAAGTCGCCGCGCCATACCGCCTGGTCAACGCATCGGTAAAAACATTGATGGTCGCAAATCGCTCTTGACCCGCGTGGAAGTTCCAATACTCGTCGATGGGCCAGAGATGGTCCTTGGGAATAAACTTGGCCAGGCTTTCCTTAGCGGGGATAGCTGGGCCCGGACTCGTCTCGGTGTTGTAGCTGTACGCGCCGCCAGCCTGTTTGTCCGATAGCCAATAGACCGGCGGAACGTATTCATACGGTCCGGTCATTTTCACGCCGGACTTGCCTGTGACCGTAGTCGGCGAATCGGAAGCCGAGGAAACTGTCGGATTCGGCCACTCCAAATCCTTAAGAATACCCAGGTACATTTTTTCAATTTCCGCCGGCGGAGGGTTGTCGCTGCCATACAGCCACACGTAAACGCTGGGATGCATGCGCAGCCGTGAGATTTGATCTGTCAACGAGGCTGCCGCGATTTTCTTGGTTTCCTCATTCCAGTTACTCCAACGCTCCCACGCGTCGCAGCAAATCCAGCCGGGCATCACCAGGATTCCCAGGCGATCTGTCTTTTCGAAGAATTCGTCGCGATCGGTTTTTCCCTCCAAGCGAATGGTGTTCAAGCCCATGCTCTTGGTGTACGCAAGATCGGCATCGAGCTTCTTCGAGGACCAACGGAGGAGCAAATCCGGTGCCCAAGCAGCTCCGCGAATCAGCACTCGCTTGCCATTCACCTTGAAGAGCAAATGGCTTTCGTCGGTAAGTTCAGAAGTTACTTGCCGGATTCCGAAATCGAGAGAAGCGGCGTCCGAAACCGTTTTGTTTACTTCCACCCGCAGCTTCGCGTTGTACAAAAACGGCTCGCCCATCTGGTACGGCCACCACAATTTCGGGTGTACCCACTTGAGTTGGGGAAATTGCTCCGGGGCGAAGCGCACAATTTTTGTCTCATTGGGGGCCAGGTCCACGGATTGATCCACGGAAGTGGAATCGAGATCGACGTAGAGTGTCGCCTTTACGGAATTACCGCTGGTGTTGTGCAGTTCGGCCGAAACACTGAGCGCCGCGGATTCGAACGAGGGATCGAGTTTGGGATTGACGAAGGGATGCCGCAGCGTCACGTCACCACTGACATGCAGATACACCTCGCGCCAGATTCCCATTTCCTTGTCCGGGGGTGTCGGATTCCAATCCACCCACGTCAGACCCAGATCATTCTTACCTGGGGGAAAGACTTCCACGGCCAAAGCGTTGTGGTCGGGCTTCAGAAACTTCGTCAGATTGAATTCGAAGGTGCGGTACGCGCCCGCAACTTCGTCCTTGTTGGCGATTCTTTCACCATTCAACCAGATGTTGGCGCGATAATTGATGCCCAGAAACTGAAGCCACGCTTGTTTGCCGGCGATGCCTCGCGGCGTTTCAAACTCCATGCGGAACCAATGCGAGCAGCGGAACGGACTGTCCTTGGGCATGTCTTGATTCGCGAATAGTCTTTTGGCCGAATAGTCCATGCCCGGAAATTGCTTCAGGTTCATGCCGTAGTTGGGGTCGGGCAGCGTGTGGTCCTCGACGAGCGCGCCGACAACCGTGCCCGGCACTTCTGCCTTGTGCCACTCCTTTGCGGCGTAGCCTACGGTCGAAATGGCACTCCCGGAAGATTTATCCACGCACGACGATTGCATCATCATGATGCCGGCAAAGGAGAACTGTCGCTCGGCCAGGGAGGCCGGAGTCTGCGCGTTCAGAAACGCGGGAGCCAAGAAGGACAGGCTGAGAGCGGCGGCGCGTGCGTAGTTGGAACGAACCATTTTCAAGGAGTAACCTCCAGAAGCGTGCGATGCGCAATATTAAACCGATTCAATAGCGCACACCACCTATTTGTTGGATGGCAGTTTGTAGCAGAATTTCGACACATCGTTGAACACATCGGAAGTGTACCGTAAACCCCTTGGCTTGACAGCCGGTGTAGCGCGACGAGTAAGCTGCGTGGCGCCGTCTAAGCGTTCTTCGAATGCTGCTGTAACTTGTTTTTAGTTTCCGGGCCGAGCCCGGCGGGGAGGGGTAATGATACGGAAGATTATTTTGTTCACAGGCATGGTGCTAGCATTTCTTCCGGCGAACGCGCACGGACAGACGAAGCGCAAAATCATCATCGACCAGGACGCGCGGGGACCGGCGACCACGGATCAACAATCTATGCTGGCGCTGCTCAATTCCCCCGACGTGGATGCGCTGGGCATCACCATCGTCAGCGGGGATCAGTGGCGTGACGAAGAAGTAGCGCACACCTTGCGCATGCTGGAACTTACCGGCCATACCGACGTTAAGGTTTACCCCGGCGCGATATTTCCCCTGATCAACAGCAAGGAAGAGATTGCCCGTTGGTCGAAACTCTACGGCGCGGTCCAGTATCAGGGGGCGTGGACTAAAAACGGCGAGAGCAAATTCCGCAGCGGGCCGCACGATCCATACGAAGTGCCGCCACTGGCCGAAGGCAATCCCACCATCAAGGCGGAAGAAGAAGACGCCGCCCATTTCATCATTCGCACCGTTCACAAATTTCCCCACGAAGTGACCATTTACGCGGGAGGTCCGTTGACGAACCTCGCACAAGCCATCAGCCTGGACCCAAAAGTGCCCGAGCTCGCAAAGGAGCTGGTGGTAATGGGGGGCAGCATCGATCCCGTCTACGCACCGCAGGAGTGGAAGACCGCCAACCGGCGCGAGTTCAATTTTTGGTGGGACCCGGAAGCTGTGCACATTGTGCTGCGTTCGCCGTGGAAGCAAATTACGGTGACCACCGTGGACATTTCCGTGAAGACGCGTTTTACGAAAGCGATGATCGAAACCATCGGCAAGGCGGGGACGCCTTCGGCTCAATACATCGCCAAATATGCGGACGAGGAATATTTGTGGGATGAGCTTGCGGCGCTGGCGTGGCTTCAGCCGGGAATCATTATCAAAGAAGCGCAACTGTATATGGACATCGATATTTCACACACCGCAGGCTACGGAAATACGTTGGTATGGACAGAACAGCAGCATCCCGGACTCGGCGAGCAACTTGTGCATGTGCAGACAGAACTGGACAACGAGAAATTCAACAAGCTGCTGATCGACTTGCTTTCGCGGCCTTCCCTTCAAAAGGCTCCGTAACAGGCTGCGGAAAAACGCTCTCCTGTTCCCTTTTTCTTTTTCTTTCTCTCTTCTCTCTTTTTCTTTTTCTTGCTTTTCTTTAGGAGGCTGGGGCTTCAGCCCCGGCGTATGGTGCGTGCTTTGAGTCGGGCTTTAGCCCCTGAAAAAACAGTAAGCGACTTCGTGTATTGCTCTGGGCGTGCCGCAAATGCGAGGCTTGCGGCGGTGCACAGCTCCCTGAGAGAATCCTCGGGCCGCACGGCCAGTCCCAATGGAAGGCAGCGATGAGCGAAAACAAAACGGACAATAAGACCGGCGACAAAACTGAAAACGGAACGAGCAAGCGTGTAATTCAGATCATGCCTGCGGTTGGCTGGCGAGTCTTCAAGTTCACGCAAGACGAATCAGGCAAAACGGAAAGTAAAGAGGTGCCGGTGATCGGTTGGGGATTGCAGGAAAGCGGCAACGTTTCGATTCTCGTTTCGCACCCCAACGCCTCCGACGGCCACGCGGCCATCAGTATTTCCGACGCTCCCTCGTATCTCCAGGATAAAGACGGAAATGTGCTGGTGCACTATCAGGCCGCCGCACCAAACCAGGAAATCTCCGAAGTCACCAAAGAAGCCGAATATATCCTGAGCTTCCTTCGCTCCAAACAACCGCCAAAACCGCCGAAGCCTTCCGCTTAAACGTTTACATATAAAGCATCGCGTTATATCATATGGATGTGATCAAGTCCTTTAAGTCGAGGGATGCCGAACTGTTGTTCAACGACGAAGAGGTCAAACAGTGGAGAAACCTACAAAACGCGGCTAGACGCAAACTCAATATGCTGCACGCGGCGACAAAACTCTCTGATCTGAAAATACCACCGGGTGACAGGCTAGAAAAACTCGCAGGGGATCGCCGAGGGCGATATTCCATCCGCATCAACGATCAATACCGCGCGTGCTTTGAGTGGCGGGAAGGCGACGCGTATGAAGTGGAGATTACGGACTATCACTGAGAGGAATTATGACTAAACTGAAGCCGATTCATCCGGGTGAGATTCTACGCGAAGAGTTTCTGGTGCCCTTCGAACTGAACGCCAACAAGCTTGCCCTTCGCCTGCGAGTGCCTTCGCCTACCGTCTATCAGATCATCAAAGAGGAGCGGGGCATTTCGCCCGAGATGGCGCTGAGACTGGCGCGGTTTTTCCGAACCACTCCGGAATTCTGGGTGAATCTGCAAGCGCACTATGATCTTTCCGTTTCCAGGCAGGAGGCGGAAGGCCGAATAGAGCGTGACGTTCAGCCGCTGGAAATATCCGCGTAGCCTGCGAGCTTCCTATCTTCTCGTCGGCGAATGAAGAGAAGAATGGTCCCGGAGGAGGGAGTCGAACCCACACGGGACAAAGTCCCGGCAGATTTTGAGTCTGCTGCGTCTGCCAGTTCCGCCACTCCGGGAGAACTAAATCAAAAATAGCACGGGCAGCCGGATGGGTAAAGATGCGGTAGGATGATTTCCGCAATGTCCGGGACGAATACGCTGTTAGCGTGCCGCAATCGCCTGTTTGAAAATCAAAGCTTCAAGGAGCGCCATGGCGCGGTATTCGCGGAGAATGTTGTTACGAAATACGGTGATATCCGGGGCCGCGTTCGGGCTGCGTAGCGGTTCTCCGCTGCGCTTGCTGGCGTTCCAAAGCGCCAGCGCTCAGAACAATCCGGACATAGAATTTCCTGTTTCGGCGAGAGACCGCCTGGCGGTGGCGTCGTATCCATTTCGCGGCTACATCGACAGCCCCAACCATCATGATCGGAACCCTAAGCTGCCAGGAATGGATCTACGCACCTTCGCCGCGCAAGTGAAGAAAAAGTTTGGCGTACCGGGAGTAGAGCCGCTGAGCGAGCACTTTTCTTCCACCGGAACACCCTATCTGCACGCTTTCCACGAGTCGATGGAAAAAGCCGGGGTGCACGTGGTAAACATTCCCGTGGCAAGTCCGAGCAGCTTCTACGATGCGGACGCCGGGGTGCGGGGAAAGGCAGTGGAGAACGGTAAGCATTGGGTGGATGTGGCCGTTATGATCGGATCGCCCAGCATCCGTATTTCGATTGCCACGTCAAAAACTTCCAAGCCGAAAGTAGATGTGGCGGCTCAAGCGCTTCGGCGACTGGTGGAATATGCGGCGGCGAAGAATGTGCTGGTCAATCTGGAGAACGACGACCTCACCAGCGAGGATGCATTTTTCGTCGTGAATGTAATTGAAACTGTAAATCACCCGTATCTGCGCGCCCTGCCCGATTTTTGCAATTCCATGACCACCGGCGACGAGAAGTTCAATTACGAAGCGGTAGCCAGGATGTTTCAGCATGCCTACAACATCTGCCATGTAAAAGATTCCGAGCCGGACGAGAACGGCAAAATGTATAGCGTCGACCTCAAGAAGACCTTCCACATCCTAAAGGCCAGCAACTATCGCGGCTATTGCTCGATGGAATGGGAAGGCGGCGGCGATCCGTATGCTGGCACACAGAAGCTGATCGCGGCGTCGTTGCAGTATTTATCTTGAGCGAGCCGCGTGTGGCACAGCCATTCCTGGCTGCGTCTCTTGGGTTTATCTTCTCTCTAGATCAAGGCTAACCAAAATCACGCCACGGCTTGAAGCGCGACCAACCCAGCCGGAAAATTCACCTGTCTGCCGTCGTAATAGCGGGCTATTCCTTCGATTACTTCCGCAACAACAGCGGGCCTCTTCTCCGGCGGAAGCGCGTCCATCATTTTCTTGAACGGCGCGGCAATCTCGCTGGTAGCGAGCCACGCTTCCTCCGGCGACCCTGGCCACGGCCAGTGCACTTTAGCCTTCCTCGTTTTCACCGAATGAAATCCAGCAGCAGCGACCACACCTGCAAGTTTGCTTTCGTCTGCGAAGCGAAAAACTCCCGGCGCATCCGGCGGCGGCGTGGGCATTTGCACATGCTTCAAAAATGGACCTGTCATCGTCGAGAACAACGGGTTCTCCTCCGGCGGCCCCCAAACCACAAACGAAATTCTCCCTCCCGGTTTAAGCACCCGACGAACTTCGCTGAGCGCTTTGTGTATGTCCGGAAAAAACATCAATCCAAACCGCGCCGTGACGCGATCGAATTCTCCACCGCCAAACGGAAGGTTCTCGGCGTCCGCCACTTTGAACTCCATGTTCGAGAGACCCTGCGTGGCCGCATTTTCGCTCGCGCCTTCGAGCATCTCCGGCACCAGGTCCGTCGCGACGACACGCCCCGAGGGACCCACGACTTTCGCGATGCTCAAAGCCGGTTCCCCGGTGCCGGTGGCAAGGTCTAAAACGTGCTGGCCACCCGAAAGCTCCGCTCCATTCACCAGCAACTCTGTTGCACTGCGCGATTGCCACGCCAACTTCGCGTACCACTTTTTCCAAAGTGGCGCCGCGCCTTGCCACTCCTCGTGAATCGTTGCTTTGATATCTTCAGCCGAAGTCGCGTGATTCTCCATCGTGACCTCACCTGTTTGCTTTTCGCAAACACCGTGAACTTTTTCAAAGTATAGGGCATCTGCAGGCCGCGCAGGACTCCGCTTGCGGCTTGTACCGCGACCGGATAGACTGCGCCGATTCATGGAGAATTCTTCCGTACCCATAGCTGGGCCTTCCGAGGAGCGCCCAAGCGGCGATTTACTGGGCTTCTGGGCCCTGATCGCCACGCAGTTTCAGGGAGCGTTCAGCGACAACTCGCTGAAGTGGCTGGTGAGCTTCCTCATTCTGGAATCGAGCATCTCCCGCGAACGGCGTGATTTTCTTTTTGTCTTGGTGGTGCCGCTAGTCTTCGCGATTCCCTTCGTTGCCTTCTCCATTCCTGGCGGATTTTTCGCCGACCGTTTCAGCAAACGCCGCGTCACCATTTGGACCAAGATACTCGAACTGGTGACCATGGGTCTCGCCACCTACGCGCTCGCGATCAGCCGCCTCGACGTCGCGGCCGTGGCGCTGTTCTTCCTCTGCACCCAAGGAGCCATCTTCGGCCCATCGAAATACGGCTTGCTCCCCGAACTCTTGCCGGCCAGCAAACTGAGCTGGGGCAATGGCGTGATGGAATTGTGGACTCTGCTGGCAGCCATCGGCGGCACGCTGGCTGGTGGATTCCTGGCGCATTATTTTCGCGGCCGGCAGGAATGGTCAGGTATTTTGCTGTTGGGCTTTTCACTGCTCGGCCTTTTGACCAGTCTGGGAATTTCCCGCGTCCCGGCGGCCGACCCGGCGCGTCGCTTCCAGTGGAACTGGCCAAAGCAATTGTTCGAGGAAATCCAGCGCATGCGGCAGGACGCGGTCTTGTGGTGCGCCGTGATGGCCAATACCTTCTTCTGGTTTCTCGGCGCAATCCTGCTGCTGAACATAGTGCTGTACGCCACGGACATCCTGCAAGTGGACGAAGCGCACAGCAGCTATTTACTCGCGGCCTTGAGCCTGGGCATCGGCGCAGGTAGCTACATCGCCGGACTCGCCTCCGGAAAGAAAATTGAGATGGGAATGATCTTGCCGGGGCTCAGCGGCATCGTGTTAACCACCGGCGCGCTCTTCGTCCCGGGTTTAACATACGAATTCGTAATGATTTTGCTCTTCCTCCTCGGCGTATCAGCCGGATTTTTTGTGGTCCCGGTGAATGCCCTGATCCAGAAACGCCCCAGTCCAGAAGTGAAGGGCCGCGTGATCGGCGCAGCGAACCTGCTCTCCTTCGGAGGCATCGCACTGCAGCCGCTGGTGCAATACGCGATGCTCTGGCTTGGGCATCCCGACCCCGGCCACGTTTTCCTGATCTGCTCCCTGGCCTGCGTGGCCATGGCCTTTGTGCTGGCTCGCATGTTGCCGGAATTGTGGCCTAGCGCCTTGTACTGGACGGGATTGCGGCAGCGAGCTAGCCTATAGCTGTTGGTCGACAGGGGCCGCGGGCAATCTGCGGTTTCGGCCACGAAGAACATGGAAACAGGAACAGCACTTACCGGCTCGCGCCCAGAGCACCGGGGGCTCTCGTATTACATGGAGCGCGTGTTGAAGGAACTCGAAACGGTGCGCACCGCACCGGATCCCGACGCGGTCCATGATTTGCGAGTGGCGATAAGACGCTGCCGCTCGGTGGCCGCGGTGATGCAAGAAGTCGACCCGGACCCCTGGTGGCCGGAGTTGCGCCGGCTAGGCAAGAAGTTGTTTCGTTCCCTCGGCGAGTTGCGCGACACGCAGGTTCTTGCGGAGTGGCTGAATGAACTCGGCGGCCCGGAAGACTCCATCGGACAAAAGTTCCTGGTGGAGCTGGAAAGCAAGGAAAAGATTTTGCGCGAAGCCACGGCAAAGAGCGCGGACAAGTTCGACGTAAAAGCCTGGAAGAAACTGGAGCATGTCGTAGCCCGCCGCGTACGTCTCGTCGCGCTTGACGGGCTGGCAGCGGAATGCCTGGCGCTCGAACGGCTGGAAGACGCCAAAGAACTCCAAGGGCGAGCCTTGCGCTCCGAAAAGCCCGAAGCATGGCACGCCTTGCGCATTGGCGTGAAAAGATTTCGCTACACCGTCGAAAGCTTGCTCCCAGGTAAATACACGGCTTGGGCCGAAGACTTGAAGCGCCTGCAGGATCTTCTCGGTGACACGCATGATCTGGATGTTCTCTCCGAGACGATCGCTACCTTTCTGGAAGGCGCGCCACCCGAATCGCACGCTGCGTGGACGGAACGAATTCAGTCCCGGCGTCACGAACGCATCGACAAATATCGGCAACTGACCGTTGGCACCACCCGCCTTTGGCAGCAATGGCGCGACGAACTTCCCCAGGAACGCCGGCTGCAAACTGCTGCGTTTGCGCGGCTGCGAGTAACCGCAAGAGCTTTGAGCGGAAATCGTCCGCGGACAGAACAGATATCTCGCCTGGCGGTGTGTTTGTATAGCGTTCTGGCCCGTGCAAATGCGGCGGCGGAACTCAAGGAAAAACAGAATCGGAAAGTGATGCGTGCGGCAGCAAAGCTGAACGGCATTGGTGTTTCTCTGAATCGCAAGAAGCCACGCAAAGCGGCCCGTAAATTTCTACTGCAGTTGCAGATGCCACCCGGTTGGAACGACGAAGAATGGACCCTGCTCGCCGATGTGGTGCGGTACCACCGCGGCGCCGAGCCCAACAACAAGCAGAAACGATTCGCAAAGGTAGCGGCAACGCAGCTGCACACCATCTTCTTGTTAACGGGGATCTTGCGGCTTGCGCGAACATTGCGAAAGTGCGGGATTGCGTTTCCGGCCGGAATCAGCGCTGAGAATTCCGTCGACGCGATTATCCTGCGCATACCTGGCCTGGAAGATACCGCGGAAACCGCCGCGCGGTTAGCCGCAGGAAAGCACTTGCTGGAATCCAGCCTGGAGCGGCCCTTAATCCTGAAACCCGTTCCGCTCACGCAAAACGTCATCGAGTTGCCACGAAAAGAAGCATCCTCGCCAAACAACGCCGTCGCTTCAGACTGATTAGAGCGCGGTCGCCTTACTTCCCTAATTTGCGCAGCAACTTCGGCGTGCCCAGCCAGACCAGTTCGCCGTTCGGCGGCGCAATCCGCCTGAGTTCTATCAACGCAACTCCGGCCTTCTTCAGCGAGGTAATGTGGTGTTTCGATCCGATCGCGGTCGCCACCAAATCATCCAGATGCGGCGCATGCCCGAACACCAGAACAACCGATAAATCCTTGTCCTTTGAAAGCTCCCGGAAAAGCTGAAGCGGCTCCGCGCCCGGCAGAAGCAAATCCGTCTTCTTGATTTTCTGCTTTGAATAATCCATTGCACCTGCAAATATCTCGGCGGTTTGCATCGCCCGCACGTACGGGCTGCTCAGCAATAAATCCGGCGCAACCCCGAGTTCCGCCACCCCGCGCGCGACTTGCTTGGTTTTCTCGATGCCCTCTTCGGTCAGAAACCTTTCGGGATCAGGGGGGCATTTGGGGCTTTCGCGATCAATGGCGATGCCGTGGCGCACGATGTACAGCTGCATGATCTGCGTTCCTCCCATGTTTCATTCTACAGAACATGGCGAAAACGAATGTGAAAGCCCGAAGCGTGCGTGCCTATCGGTAAAACCGGCTCTCCAATCCGTGGCTGGCTGGCGATTACCGGGTTGCTGAAGGAATCTGGCGGAAATAAAGCTGCACGTGGAATTCTTTTTCGAACAAATCCGCGCTGCGTTGCGCGTCGCGAATATCTTCGGCCGCATCGCCTCGCGCATCCAGTTGTATGGTTACCGCGCCGCGTTGAAAAGAAGTGCGAATATTTTGCACACGCTGGCGATGCGAATGGTCAAGGCCCTCCGCAATGCGCAGAATAGCCGCCAGACGGCGAGCAATGCGCTTGTCCGTGTTAATGAGCAGCGAATACGCCAAGTGATGGTTCGCAGGCTCTGACTTGCGATTGTGATACCGCACCACCGCCGCGACTATGTTCCGGTCGCGCCCCTCCAGACCCGGCATGTCTCCGTTAAGAGCAAGATACTCACCGTGCTTGTGATGTCCTCGATGCGAAACCATGTGGCCAACATCATGCAATAACGCGCCTGACTCCAACTGCACTCGCGCCTGCTGCGGCAGGTGATGCACCGGTTGAAGCTGGTCGAACAACATCAAGCTAAGTTCCCGAACGTGCTCGGCGTGTTGCTGATCAAATTCCAGGCGCCGTGCGAAGCTCCGCGTGGACAGCAGTGACTGGCGCGCAGCAGAGCTGTAGCGATGCGGTTCTTTGCGCGAAAAAGCTTCGTGCGCGATTTCCTGCAAGAGTCCTTCGCGAAGCCCGACGCTGGGCACTACAAAGGAGCGCAGATTCAAATACCGGCCAAGCGTTACAAGGATGATCGCGGCTATGCCCATCACATCCGCGCGATCCCGGCGCACTCCATACGCTTTCATCCTCTCGCGAACATCGCGTCGCAAAATATCCGGCAGCCGTTCGCGCAACAGCGAAAGTTCCAGCGTAGGATGTCCGTCCTTTCGCGGACCAGGCGCGACGTTGGAAAGGGTTTCCGCATTTCCCCCCAACGCCACGGCAATTTGGTCGAAAAGATTCGGACGATCCGGTAATCGCGATTCCAGCAGCGCCCTCACGTAGCGTCGCACTTGTTCGGCCTTTGCCGGCCGCACAACACCCGGAATACCAAGTGTGGTCATCAATCGGACCGTGCCCACCGGAAGCTGCGCGCTGTGCAACACGGCATGATCCCTGAGAATGCTGACCTCCAGGCTGCCGCCGCCAAGATCAACAATACATTTGGGGGGATGCTCTGGCCCGATCGCGGCGATGGCGGCTTCGCGGCCTAATCGCGATTCCTCTTTCGCGCTGATCACTTCGAGCTTAATGGCCGCCACCTTTTGCGCGCGACGTATCAGCAACTTGCGGTTTTGCGCTTCGCGTGTGGCGCTGGTGGCGACGGCGCGATATTTCGTTACGCCGAACTCTTCCATGATTTCGCGCAGGTGCCGAAACGCTTTGTCGGCTTTTTTGAGTGTGTCTTCGCTGAAGCGGTGCCGAACGAAAACGCCTTCTCCAAGCCGCAAGGGGTAGCGTTCCGTCAGCAACGGTTCAATGTCCAGAGCGGAATGGGCACGCGCCACGGAGAGGCGCACTGCGTTTGAGCCGGCGTCAATGGCGGCGATGTGGACCGGCTCGGACATGGGTTCGCCTAACGCCAGAGATGCGCGAGTGCCGCGGAAGGAGTGTACTTGGCCACACGAATGCCAAGCTGTTCGCCGATGCGCTGGCGAAGTTGTCTATTTACGGTGGAAACGCTGGCCTCTCCGTCGAGTTCCAGGAAATTATTCTTCTTGGCCATGATTTCGAATTCGCGCTTGATCATCGTCTGATAGCGCACAAAGGACCAGTACAGATCGTGCGAAAGAGACATGTCTCGCCCAGCTTCCCAATAACTGATGGCCTGCGCTTTCTTGAATTCGCGCGCGAAAGCGGTCTCCGGCCGAACATTCAGCCAAAACGTCAAATTGGGACGCAGCGCCATGGCGTACAAGCCCGCGAGGTAGTCGCGATTGATGCCGCGAACCACGCCTCGCGCGATCAGCGTGAAGATAAAGCGGTCGGCCAACACCACCGCGCCGGAACGAAGCGCCGGAACGATGCGATGCTCCAACTGGTCAAAAAAATCGGTGGCATACATCAAAGCCAGCGTCAGACGCGTCACCGCATTCTTCGCCAGCAGTTGGTCGATATCCCGTCCAACGAGATTTGACCGTCGCAGGCCACTGGTCTGTACCGAGAAGCCTTCGGATTCCAGCCACTCCTGCAACAGCGCAATCTGCGTGGAGCGGCCTGAGCCGTCCATCCCTTCAATCACTATCAGGTTTCCATTCAGTTCGGTAGGATCAAGTCCAACCAGCGGTTCACCGTAGAAATGTTGCGACTCTTCTGGCTCGCCAGCCAGCTTGGGACCTGTGCCCTCGTCGCCCTGCAGCAAAATCGGTGTTGGCTTCTCTTTGTCCTGGTCGGGCATGGTTATTCGGCTTCTGGCGCGCCGGGAGCGAAGCGCTTGAGATCGATTTTGGACGCCACGATGTCCCGCATCTGTTTTTGCAGTTTGTTCACCGGCAAAGTGCCGTCCAGGACCACGAAATTATCGGAGTCCACCATCTTGTCGTACTCCTCGAGAATACGCCCTTGAAACAATCGGAAACTTTCCGCGCGTTCGTAGGACAACCCCAGGTCCATGCCCGCTTCGTAATATTTCAGCTTCGGCCGCCCGCTGAGAATCCGGTGCACCGCAACGTCCAGCGGCGCACGGAAGTAAAACGTGATGTCCGGCACCGGTGCGAACCTGTAAAGATTGCGCAGCCAGCGATGAGAGCAACCTCGCGCGGCGTCGCGCGCAAATGCCGTGTACACATAACGGTCGGCAAGCACCAAATAGTCGCCCTGCAACAACGGCATGATCTGGCGCTCGCAGCGGTCCGCGAAATCCGAAGCGTGCAGAAGCGAAAATGTCGTGGGCGTCAGGAGCCTTTTTTGCTTGCCGCGCCGCGTTGCCGATTTGACGAGCGGAGAAGAGTTCCACTCCGTGAAGTGCAGCCGGTAGCCGCCAATCTCAAGCCAGCGCTTCAGCAAATAAAGTTGCGTGCTCTTGCCGGACCCATCCGTGCCTTCCACGACGATTAATGCGCCCGGATACGCACGACTAGGAACGGGCCTGCCCGGTTGCGGCAGGGTAGTCTTGCCCGCCTCTCCACGAGGGGACTTAAGAATAGGTTCCTGGGTTTCCACGGAATCGGCGATTGGATTTACATCCAGCTTTTGAGCGTAGTCGGTCATTGTTACAGTTTCATTACAACACACCAGGCCTGCCTGGGCAAAAGACCCAACACCTATGTGTGTGCTTATTTGTCGAAGCGGACGTTAACTCTGAGAGGGCAACTCACGAGCGCTACCAAAACCGCCTGAACGGCCTAAAAGAACGTAAGTTTGACGGTCAGGTATTTCTTGGGGTTCTTCCTGAACTCGACCAGGAATTGGCGAAGATCCGCGGACGCGCTGGTCAGATTGTCGTAAAGAGATGGGTCGGAGAAGAGTTTGCCGACGCTGTTGTTGTCCTTGTTGAGCTTGGACGTGGCCTCGGCAAGATTGGTGCTCGTCTCGCGTAGCTTGTTGTACAAGACCTCGTCGGTGGCCAATTTGCCGAGGGTGCCTTTGCCCCCGCGGATGTCACCCATGATGGTGTTGCCGTTCGTGAGAGCTTCTTTGGCCTGATCGTACAGCGTCGGGTCGTACAACAATTTGCCGATGGTTCCTTTTTGCGCTCGCACATCGCCCAGAATGGTGTTTACGCTATCCACGCCGGTATTGACCTTGCCGTACAGCTCATCGGTCATCAACAGCTTGCCGACAGTTCCCTTTCCGGCCTGGATGTTGGTTACGATCTGGTCGCTCTTCACTAGCACGCTGTTGAGCCGGTTGTAGGCTTGTTCGTCGACAAGCAATTTGCCAATCGTGCCTTTGCCTGCGCGCACATCGGTAAGAATCCCCTGCACCTGTGCGCTTACCACTTTTAAATTCGCCAGTACGTCGGAGCTTTCCTCCATCACCGCTTGGATGGCCTTTTCCTGCCCGCCTGGAATGGACTGGCCCTCTTTCAGCGGAACTCCGGTGTACCCGCGCTCGATGTTCACGTAGCGATTGCCCAGCAAACCTTCCGTCACCAGCGTGGCGGTGGAATCCGTCAGAATATCGGCGTCGAATCTGCGGTCGATGCGCATCCCAACTTCCACGTTATGCAGGCGGTCCGGGGGTTTGCCGTTTTCACGTGGCACGATACGGATCTGGTCTACGTTTCCAATCTCCACGCCATCCAGGCGTACCGGCGCGCCGGTAGCCAGGCCGGAAACTTCGGGCAGATACGTTTTCAGATGGTATTTGGGTCCGAAAATACCCTGGCCAGTGACGTAAAAAATTCCCGCGCCCAAAACAGCTAAGCCCACGATTACGAATAGACCGACGCGCAACTCGGACCACGTCACCTGCTTGCGCTGAGCCATTCGCGCTTTCCTCCGTGATGAACACCCGAAACGACTGCAGTAACTATACAGGAATCAAATCAAAAATCGCTGAAGATACGGGTCTTTCGAGTGCAAGAGTTCTTCGGGACTGCCTTCAAAATAGACTTTCCCGTCTTTCACCACCAGGAAACGTGTCATCGCCGCGGCCTCGGAGCTTCCCTCCGCTACGCGGCGAACTTTGCGAGTAGCGGGGTCGAACACAAAATTCGCCAAGCCAAATCCGTCCTGCAACCGGTGTGTCGCTAACAGCGCGGTAACTCCATAAACATCTCGCAAGCGAAGAATCAAAGAGATAATCGTCTGCGAAGTAATCGGGTCCAGGCCCGCGGTGGGCGAATCATACAAAACAATGGGAGGATGCGTTACAAGAGCCCTGGCAATGGAGACGCGACGCCGCATGCCACCGGAGAGTTCGCTAGGCAACTGGTCCAGGGTGTGTTCCAATTCCACGAACTTCAGCACCTCGCGCACGCGCGGTTCAATCTCTTCTTCGGGGAGATTATCTTCCGTCAGGCGATAAGCTACGTTTTCGCCCACGGTAAGCGAATCGAACAGCGCACCCTCTTGAAACACAAATCCGACCTGACGGCGGAATTCCAGCAGATCATGCTCTTGCATGGTGGAAATTCCTTTGCCAAGGACCGCCACGCTGCCCGAATCGGGCCGCAACAACCCGGCGGCAAGTTTCAGCGCCAGCGTTTTGCCGGTGCCGGTTTCCCCCAGCAGAATAAGCGTTTCGCGCGCCCGGGCCGAAAAGGAAAGACCACGCAGCACTTCTCCTTCCGCGAAACCTATATGCACATCCTCAAATTCGATTACAGCCTCATCGGAGGATTGCAGAACCGCGCTAGAGGAACTGGGGGCAGCAGCCATAGGTAGGTTTAAAAAAGTCTGTCCGCCAGAAAAAGGGCGAGTTTCGTCAAGAACGTGTCCGCCACAATGATCATAACCGATGAAACCACCACCGCTTGCGTTGTAGCGCGTCCGACACCCTGCGTTCCGCCCCGCACGTTCATTCCTTCATAACAGCCAACCGTGGAGAGAATGAAGCCGTAAACGACGGATTTAGTGAACCCTTGCATCAAGTCCGAAAACTGCAGAATGGCGATGGCGCGTTGCCAGAATGTGAAGGCATTCAGCCGCAAAGAAAACACGCTGGCAACCATGCCACCGATCAATCCCACGAAAACGGAAATGGTAGTCAGCAGCGGAACGGTGATCACCGAAGCTAACACCCGCGGCGAGACCAGCTTGCGGCCCGGATCGGTGCCCATCGCGCGCATGGCGTCCACCTGCTCGGTCACTTGCATCGAACCCAGCTCCGACGCGATCCCCGAAGCGCAACGCCCGGCAACCAGCAAACCGGTGATGGACGGTCCGAGCTCGCGCACCAACGCGAGCGATACCACGTCACCGGTAAGCGAACTCTGGCCGAAGCGCTCGAACTGCGCCCCGGTCTGCAAAACCATTACCGCTCCGATGAAAAATCCCGATAGCAGCACAATGGGCAAAGAGCCGACACCGATATCGTCCATCTGCGCGATGGTGTCTTGCGCATAGCGCGGTGCAGTGGCCAGATTGGTTAGCGACCACAGCGCAAGTCTCGAGTATTCCTGAACCCTATAAACGGATCGCTTGGCGGCATCCAGCAAGACCTCGTAGACGCTGGGCGTCTGCGCGACTTGATTGGGTTGCTCTGCTGCCTGGACAGGCGTTTCGCTCAAGTTTTCCCACACCTTACAACGTGAAAAGCGTAACTGCGCCTAGCCCGACCGTCAAGATACGAGAACAGCCCGACGAAGGTCACCGCTTCCAAGATTTTGTACGGCCAGAAAACGCGAAGGGTGCCCAGGTTCGCTTCTCATGCCTGGGTCTTGGGGTTGACTGCGTCTAGGGGTTCCTTTCGGGGTCGAGGCAACTCCAATCATTTCCATACCAAAGGATTGAGCGGCGGCCAGTTCGAGAAAACGGGTTTCGTCGGGAGCTGGATCTGTGGGACACGCTGGACGTACGTTTGTGTCGCCGCTACACTGAATAGTTCATGCTTCATTTCTATAGTGCAGGAGAATCGCACGGACAGGCGCTTCTTGCGTTCTTGTCTGGATTGCCGGCCGGTTTGCCGGTGGACCTGGAATTCGTCAATCACGAACTCCACCGCCGCCAGCTTGGCTACGGCCGCGGCGGCAGGCAAAAGATCGAGAAAGACCGCGCCGACGTTTTTGCCGGAGTGCGTCACGGACAAACCATCGGCGCGCCCATTGCGCTGCGCATCGAAAATCGCGACTGGTCCAATTGGGAAGAGATTCTGCCGGTGGAAGCATCCGATGCGCCCGAAGCATCTTCGCGCAAGCTCACCGCCCCGCGCCCTGGCCACGCCGATCTCGCGGGTTCGCAGAAATTCAATTTCCATGATGCGCGATATGTACTGGAGCGTGCTTCCGCTCGCGAAACCGCCGCGCGCGTAGCGGCCGGCGCTCTCGCCAAGATTTTGTTGAAGGAATTCGGTACGCACGTTGCCAGCCACGTAATTCAGGTTGGCCATGTTCGGCTGCAACGCGCAGCAAAATGGGAAGAGATTCGCGCCGTCTGCGAAGATCTGGATTCGCCGCTGCGCTGTGTGGACTCCGCAACACAGGAGCATATGAAAACGGAAGTGGATGCCGCGTTGAAAGCAGGCGACACCGTCGGCGGCATTTTTGAAATTGTGGTGCACAACGTTCCCGTGGGCCTCGGCTCCCACGCGCAGTGGGACGAAAAGCTGGATGGAAAGCTGGCTCAGGCGCTGATGAGCGTGCAAGCCGTCAAAGCCGTGGAAATCGGCACTGGCGTGCTGGCAGCAGGTTCGTACGGCAGCGAAGTGCAGGACGAAATTTCGTACGACAAACAGGCCAAGCGTTTCCGCCGAAGCTCCAATCGCGCCGGCGGACTGGAGGGCGGCATCACCAACGGCGAGGATCTAGTGATCCGCGGCTACCTGAAGCCCATTTCCACCTTGCGGAAAGCCCTCGGCACCGCCGACATGGTCACCAAAGAGCCAGTGCAAGCGGCCTACGAACGCTCCGACTGGTGCGTGGTTCCCGCCGGAGGCGTCGCCGGTGAAGCCATGGTCGCACTTGTATTAGCCGATGCTTTTCTGCAAAAATTTGGAGGAGACTCTCTCGCCGAGATGCGGCGGAATTTTGAAGGCTATGCCAAACAAATCGACGAGTTCTGAACCCACCACGACGACAGCCCCCTCGGTCGAAGCGCCGCCGCGCAAGATCTATCCCATCGTGAAATACGGGGATCCCGTTTTGGAGAAGCCTGCTGCGAACGTCAAGAAATTTGACGCGGGTCTTGCCGAGCTGGTTGACGATATGTTCGCCTCCATGTACGCCGCGAACGGCGTTGGCCTTGCCGCGCCGCAAATTGGGAAGAGCATCCGCCTGACGGTGATCGATGTTACCGGCGGAAAAAATCCGGAAGCCAAAATTGTGCTGGTGAATCCGGAGATCATTCATGCCGAAGGTGAAGTTCGCGAAGAAGAAGGCTGCCTATCCGTTCCCGGATTTCGCGGCTACGTAGTGCGGCCGCAATTCGTCACCGTGAAAGCGCAGAGCATCAACGGCGAACCGTTTGAACTTCGCGGCGAGAATTTACTGGCGCGCGCGTTCTGCCACGAAATCGATCACTTGAACGGCATCCTGTTCCTGCAACATCTGGGAATGCTGAAGCGCGACATCATCAAGCGCAAAATCAAAAAACTCCGGAAAGAAGGCGAGTGGTAGAGGCGTCCGGTGTCGTCGCCGGCGAGCAGCGCCTCCGGCTGGTCTTCTGCGGTACGCCTCAATTCGCAGTTCCCTCGCTGAAGCTTCTCCTCGCTCAACCTGATTTTGAAATTGCCGCGGTTTTTACCCAACCCGACCGGCCCAGCGGACGCGGGCAGGAAATCTCCGTCTCTCCCGTAAAAGAAATTGCGTTAGCCGCGAACATTCCCGTTCATCAACCTGCCAAAATCCGCGCCCCGGAAATTGAAGCGCAGCTCCGCACGATCGCGCCGGACGCAATCGTGATCATCGCCTATGGCCAGATCATACCGGCGCGCCTGCTTACCATTGCGCGCCTCGGTTGGATCAATCTGCACGCTTCCCTTTTGCCGAAGTATCGCGGCGCTGCTCCAATTCATTGGGCGATCGCCAGCGGCGAAACACGCAGCGGCAACACCACGATGCGCATCGACGCTGGAATGGACACCGGCGAGATGCTTCTGCAGCAGGAACTTGCCATTGGTCCGGACGAGACAACCCCGGAACTCTCGGCGCGCTTATCGGAAGCTGGCGGTCCCCTGATGGTTGAAACGCTGCGAGGCTTGCGGGCCGGAACACTCGTTGGACGCCCGCAGGACAACGCCTACGCCAGCCTCGCGCCGATTTTGAAGCGCGAGGACGGGCGAGTAGATTGGCGTCGCCCTGCCGCTGAAATCTACAACCGGATGCGGGGATTCACGCCGTGGCCCGGCGCGTATACAGAGTTTCGGGGCCAAACCTGTCATCTTCGCGGTAAGCCGGCGTCTAAAGACTGGAAGGGCGAATTAGAGGGAGCGCGAAAAGATCTGGAACCCGGGGTCTTGCTCCCAACAGCCGATGAACTAAATGTCGCTTGCGGCGCAGGCAGCGTTTTTCGCGTCTCCTCCGTCAAACTGGAGGGACGCAAGCAGGTTCCCGCGGCGGAATTTTTGCGCGGGGCACGTTTACAATCTGGCGAACGCTTTGTTTGATGCATTTGCACAAGGTATCTCGCTCAGGCATACTCGCGTTTTGAACCTCCAATGCCCACGACCCTGTAGTAACCGGAGCCACAACCCATGAATAGCGCGATGCGGAGGGCGATTAAATTGGAACTTTCTCTATCGGGGGAGCACTTGAAGCGAATCGCGAGTTGCCTGGTAGCCGCTCAACTGGTGTGCCTCACTCCAACAGCCACCGTGTCCGCGACCGATAAGCCCGCAAAAGTGTCCGCAAATGATTCGTTGTTGCTGTCCATGCAGACGGAACTCGGGCGCGCGAAGGAAGCGCTTTCGAAAACCGATCCGGCTCCGTACTACTTGAGCTACACAGTGTACGACCAGGATCTGACCATAATCGCCGGTGCATACGGCGGCTTGCTGGCAGATTCCACATCCAGGTGGCGATCCGCGGATGTAACCATGCGCGTGGGAAGTCCGGAAATGGATAACACTCACGGACAAAGCCGGCAGAGCGGCATGGTTTCCGGTTCCCTGCCCCTCGGCGACGATCCAGACGCTACCGCCAGATTGCTTTGGGAATTGACGGATCGCGCGTACAAGCGCGCTGCTCCTTCCTATCTGAATGTCAAAACAAACACCGCCGTTCGCGCCGAAGAAGAAGACAAGTCCCCCGATTTTTCACACGAAACTCCCAAGACGTACCTGGGCGCCAAGCTGGCCCCTTCCGTGTTGGACCGGCCCGCGTGGGAAGGCGAGATTCGACGCGTCTCCGCTGCCTTCCGCAAATATCCGGACGTTTACTTCGCCACCGTGCTGCTGCAGGTTTCGGACGCGAATGGACGGATGGTGGCTAGCGACGGTGCCAGCGTCACGACTCCCAGTGCTTCCGCACGACTGGTGATTGAAGCGCAGACGCGCGCCGACGATGGCATGGACCTGCTGCGTGTCGAGACCTTTCAAGCCCCTTCCGCGGCAGGATTGCCGAGCGAAACGGAACTGCTCAGCAAGATTGACAAGATGGCCGTCGATCTTGCGGCACTGCGCAAGGCTCCCGTGGCCGAACCGTACGCCGGGCCTGCAGTGCTCAGCGGACGCGCCGCTGCAGTTTTCTTCCACGAGGTACTCGGTCACCGGCTGGAAGGCCATCGTCAACGCGACGAAGACGAAGGGCAAACCTTCACGAAAAAAGTTGGCCAGGAAGTGCTGCCGAAATTCTTGAGCGTTACGGACGACCCGACCCTCGGAGAATTGGATGGCGTGAAACTGGCTGGAAGCTATTCGTTTGATAACGAAGGCGTGCCGGCACAGCGCGTCGAAGTGATTAAGGATGGCGTCCTGGAGAATTTCCTGTTGTCGCGCATGCCGATCAAAGGCTTTGATCAATCGAACGGTCATGGCCGCAATCAGCCGGGACTTATGCCCACCGGGCGCCAAGGCAACCTTATCGTCTCTTCCACGCAAACCGTTCCGGAGTCGCAGATACGCGAAAAGCTGATCGAAGAGATTAAGAAGCAGGGCAAGCCGTACGGCCTGTACTTCGACGATATTCAAGGCGGATTCACGCTGACGACCCGTTCCTTGCCGCAATCGTTCCAGGTGCTGCCGGTGATCGTATATAAGGTCTACCCTGATGGCCGCCCGGATGAACTGGTGCGTGGCGTGGATATTGTGGGGACTCCGCTAGCAGCGCTGACGCGAATCATTACTACCGGTGACAAGCAGCACGTATTCAATGGCGTGTGCGGCGCCGAAAGCGGAAGCGTGCCGGTATCAGCAGCGGCGCCCGCGATGCTCTTTAGCGAGATGGAAGTGCAGAAACGCGCTCACGGTAGAGACCGGCCACCGATTTTGCCCGCGCCGGGCGCGGAGGGCGTGCCGGTGAAAGATCCCATCACCAAGGCGTCGAATGCGAACCCGGAGGTGAAGCCATGAGCCGCCGGATTCCAGCGACGAAATGGTTTGCGGTTATGTGCACCGCGGCAACGCTCTCTATTCTGCCCGCGCGGTTGCAATCGAGTGAGACTCCGGAAAGCGCTACTGCATCGGCCCACGAAGCAGCAAAGGGTGATCCGCTGCTGGAGGCCCTGCTCACCGAGCTCGATCGTTCTACCGCGCAATTGAAAATGGATAAGGTCCAGGCGCCTTACTACATCGAATATCGCGTCAACGATCTGGACGATTTCAGCGCCGAAGCCGCTTTCGGCGCGTTGCGCGAAAATCAGCGCAGCCGCCGGCGCGTTTTGCGCGTGGTTGTGCGTATCGGTGACTACAAGCAGGACAGCTACTACAACCAGGGACTGGGCACTGCCACTATCCTGCCGCTCGACAACGATCCCATCGCGCTTCGCCGCCAGATCTGGCTGCTCACCGATGAAGCCTACAAAGCCGCTGCCGACGCCTACGCCGAAAAACTTTCCGCGTTGAAGCAATTCTCAGCCGAACCAAATCCAGTCGATGACTTTGCGCGTGCGCCGGTAATTTCCGCCGTAGGCAACATCGTCAGTATGAAAGTGGACGAGCCGGCGTGGGACAAGACCTTGCAGGACGTGACGCAACTCTATCGCCAGTATCCGGATGTCCAGGCGTTAACCGCCTCCGCTCGCTTTACCGCCATCAACGATTACTTTGTGAACTCCGAGGGCACCATTTATCGCGATGGAAAAACAACGGCAACCTTTTCCCTGAACGGCTCCACGCAAGCCGAAGACGGAATGCGCCTGAGCCGCAATCCTTTTTGGAGTGAAGAGCGGGCGGAGCAGCTACCGAACCGCGACGATCTGCTGAAAGAAACCACCAAGATGCTGGACACACTGAAAGCTCTTCGCGAAGCTCCGATCGTCGAGGAATCCTACCGTGGCCCAGTAATGTTCTCGCCGGACGCAGCCGACGACATCATGGCGGGCATGATCGGTGGAAACATTCTCGGCCGGAAGCCGCAACTTGGAAGACCCAATCGCACGGTCGGCGCATTTGGCACTAGCTACAAGACTCGAGTACTACCGAAGTTTGTAACCGTGGTGGACGATCCAACCATTGCGAAATTCCAGGGGAAAACCTTGCTCGGGAATTACGTGGTGGATAGCGAAGGCGTAAAAGCACAAGCGGTCACGTTGATCGCGGACGGCACGCTGGAAAACTATCTCGTTGGCCGTCAACCGATCCGCGATTTTACTTCTTCCAACGGTCATGGGCGCGCCGCTCCGGGGACCATGGCGCAACCGGGACTTGGCACGCTGATCGTGAAGAGTTCGGAGCCGGAATCCGCCGCCGCCATCAAGCAAAAACTTCTGCAAATGGCATCCGAGCAGAATAAGCCCTATGCCTATCGTGTTGACACACTTGGTCCCGGGAATTCTCCGCGATTGCTCTATCGCGTGTACGTCAAAGACGGACACGAGGAACTCGTGCGTGGCGCGATCTTCAACGAACTCGATATTCGTGCTTTGCGCAACGACCTGATCGCTCTTGGCGATGACCCGCTGGTCAGCAACCGTATGGGCGGCGTTCCGCAGACGGTGATTTGCCCATCGCTGCTCTTCGACGAGTTGGAAGTGAAACGCGCGGACACCAGCAAGGAAAAACTGCCTGAATATCCGGCGCCGGCGCTGAAAAAGCCATAAGCAAGCCGGAACCGCAAAGATGAATCTGCGAGAGCGCATCGAATGGGTTGGGCGAATGGCCTTTCTGATATTTATCCTGGCCTCTGCCGCTTTCTTGAGCGCCATCACCGCGATGCGCATTGCCATCCACGGGCGCGAAGTGGCCATGCCGAATCTGGTCGGCAGAAACGTGGGCGAAGCGAGCCAGGCGCTACGCGCGAAAGGTTTGATACTCAATGTCGCGGATCGTGTCTACAGCGATCTGCCGATTAATCAGGTTGTCCGCCAGACGCCGTCACCCGGCATGCAAATGAAAGTTTCGCAGCAAGCGCACGTGGTCCTGAGCCTGGGACAACGGCAACTCGAAATTCCTTCGCTGGAAGGCAACAGTTTGCGCGTGTCGCGAATTCAATTGCTGCGCGACGGTTTGCAACTTGGGGAAGTCTCCAACTTCCCGGTACTTGGCGAACCGCCGGACACCGTGGTTATACAGAACCCGAAACCAGGGAAAGGCGGTGCCACGCCGCGGGTCGACGTCCTGGTGTCCAGCGGATTAAGAGATCCGGCGTACGTGATGCCGTATCTGCTCGGCTCCAATGAAATTGACGCGCAACACCGGCTGGATCAGGCTCACCTGCGCCGCAAAATCAATTACGTAAACCTTCAGGAAACGCCGCACGGCACCGTCGTCGACCAGTCACCGGTTGGCGGCGCGCGCATTGCCGCGACCACCGAAATCGAATTGACTGTCGCCAACTAGAAAGCGTTTTCCCGCGCCCGATTTGTTGCCTACTCGTCTGATTTGTTCGCTCGCAACTCAGCAGCAGTGCGTTATACTTTCGCTCCGATGCCTCTGAAGCTCACCCCCAAAGGCGTGGCGCTGCTCCTGCTTCTTGTGGCTGTAACCATCCCGCTCACCTGGAAAGCAAAATCACTGGAGAAGAAACTGTTCGGGCGTACCGACGAAAACGTCCTGCTGCACAAACCCGCGCCTGCGTTCGCCCTCAAAACGCTGTCAGGCGAACAGGTTTCCTCGGCCGATTTCCGCGGCAAGAAGAAGCTGGTGGTCAGCTTCTGGGCCAGTTGGTGCGGTCCCTGCCGCATGGAGTTGCCGGAACTGCAAGCTTTTTACGAGAAATACCATCCGAAAAACAACAACTTTGAAGTGCTGGCGATCAGCACCGACGAAGAAGCCAAAGACGCGGAGCGATATGTTCGAGAAGCAAAACTCACTTTCCCAGTCTTGTGGGATGCCGACAGCAAAGCCAGCGACGCCTTTGGCGTGGAAGGAATTCCTGTACTTTTCGTGATTGATGAAAACGGAAACATTTCCATGGTTCACAGCGGGTATAGCTATGGACTGGAATTCCGGCTGGTGGACGCGCTGGGACTAAAGAAAACTCCTCCTCCGATCGCCGCTAAGGTCTCTGATGACGACTCCGGCAATTGAATTCCGCGAGGTGACCAAGGTTTATCGCAAGCGGCTGCGCGGCGTGGAAGTTGCTGCGCTGACCAACGCATCCTTTTCCATCTTCCCCGGAGAGGTGTGCGCTTTCCTCGGGCCTAACGGCGCCGGCAAGACCACCAGCATCAGCATGCTCATGGGCTTCTTCTTCGCGGATTCCGGAGAAATCAGCGTGCTGGGATATCCTCCGGGCGACGTTCGCGCGAAATCAGAAATTGGTTTCCTTCCGGAGAATTTTGCTTTCTACAAATACCTGAATGCGCGCCGTTTGCTTCAGTTTCACTACGCGCTTTCCGGCCGCAGCACGGAGAATGAGGACCGGGTCATCTCCGATCTGCTCTCCAAGGTGAAGCTCGCTGAGTTCGAGAAACTGAAGATCGGCAAATATTCGCGCGGCATGGTGCAGCGGCTCGGCGTCGCACAAGCGCTTCTTCACGACCCAAAGCTTTTGGTTTTGGACGAGCCGACTTCCGGCCTCGATCCCACTGGACGAAAAGATGTCCGCGATCTGATTTCTTCTTTACGGGCCGCGGGTAAGACGGTGTTTCTCAGCTCTCACCTGCTTTCCGAGGTAGAGCAGGTTTGCGACCGCGTGATCATCATCAGCAAAGGGCGCGTCGTACAGAGCGGCCGCATGGAAGAATTGCTGGGCGCCGCGGATCGCGTGGAAATTCTGGCTACTTCGGTGCCGGAAGAACTTGCGGCCAGGATTTCTGAGTGGGGCGGCGCAATCACGAAGCATGATTCCGCTGTCACCATCGTCGTTCCGCTCGAAAGAAAACGGGAACTAGCGGAATTGCTTTGGCAGAGCGGCCAGGACGTCATCCACATTCTGCCGCTTCGCAGCTCGCTCGAGGATTTGTACATGCGAACGGTGGGAAGCGAAGGCGAGCAAGCGTGAAGAAGATCAAAACGCTCGCAACAAGCACGTTGGAAAACTTTCTTCATAACCGGCTGTTGCTGCTGGTTCTTATCCTCGCCCTCTGCCTTTTGACACTCATGCTTTTCCCGCTGCTGGCGGCGAAGTCGCGCACCACCGGCGAAAACCAGCAAGCCATGGCTTCCATGGTGCTGGAATTGATTTCGCAGGTGATGTCTTTCTCCAGCGGGCTTGGCACGCTGCTGGCGGCGTGGGGCGCGGCGGACGCGTTCAACACCGAACTAAAATCCGGCACGGTGCTGGCGATCATGGCGCGTCCCGTCAAACGCTGGGAGTTCCTGCTGGGAAAATATCTCGGCGTAATGCTTTTCATGGGCTGCTACGTTTTGGTGATGCTGGCGCTCAGTTACGGCATGGCGTCGCTTGCGGGAGTGCATATACAGGCTTCGCCGCTCGTGCTGATTTTTTATCCCATGGTTCGTTATGCAATTTATGCGGCCATCGCGATGTTTTTCGCCACGCTGACAAATACCATCGCTACCATGGGTGCGATCTTCGTGATTGCCATGGGCATCGATTTCGTCACTCCCCGCTCGCCAGCGTGGATGCCCAAGCTGGCCTGGCTCAAGACCACTCTGTACTACGTGCTTCCGTCGACGAATCTCCTCACCGAGGACCGGTTCCTTAGTCTGCGGCAGGCTTCTCTCAAACAGGCCACCTGGCAGCAGCATGCCATTTCGCTCGCCTACGGCCTGGACTTCGCGCTGATTGTCCTGCTTTTTGCGATGTGGTCCTTCCACTATCGCACGCTGCGGGAAGATTGATATCGACGCGAGAACGCACGCGAAATCTGTATATCGTCACTGTCAATACCCTTCGCCCCTGCCTGATGATTGATTTCATAGCACTTCGCCGATATTTAGAAATGAGCCTACTTCACGGGCGTATAATGTGCATACAGGCAGGGTGAAGCATCCCTTAAATTCCCCGAAAAAACCTGGCGGGAGCAAACCATGAAGACATACACAAAGTGTGTGTTTACAGGTGTGTGCCTGGTGGCTGCATACCCGCCCCTGGTATGGGGATTGGGAATGATGAACCAGCCGAGTGACCGGGCGCTGTACACCGGATTGGCAATTGTCCTGGGACTGCTGGCAACGTTGCCGGCCGTTCTGTGGATTCTCTGGAGGAGACTATGAAAACGATTTTTCGTGGTCCGGAATACAACGATTCCGGTGTGAATGTTCGTCCGTTGTTCCCGTATCTGCGTTGGCTGGTAATCGGCGTGGTGGCCCTGTTTGGCTTACTGTTTCTGTTCAATGCCATCGTTAAGGTCACGCGCATCGACGCCGGCTACGTCGGCGTAGAGATCAACCTGGCGGGCACGCAACGCGGGGCCGCCGATATTCCGATGCGCACAGGCTGGGTGTTTTACAGCCCCTTGCGCACGCAGATTATTGAGTTCCCCACGTTCGTGCAGACCGTGAAATGGACGAGGGATACCCAGGAGGGGCATCCCATCAACGAGGAAATGGGCTTCAACTCGAAGGAAGGCATGCAGATCTATTCGGACGTATCGCTTTCTTATGCGATCGAACCCGCGAAGGTGCCTGAATTCTATGTGAAGTACCGCCTTAACGAACTGGATCAATTCACTCACGGCATTCTGCGCGACATCGTGCGGAATTCGCTGAACGAGGTGGCTTCGACGTACAACGTCGAGGATATTTATGGATTGAAAAAAGCAGAGTTCCTGCAAAAGGTGGAAGACCTGATCCAGTCGAAAGTGGCACCGGTGGGCGTTGGCATCCAGCAGTTCGGCTTCATCGGAGCGCCGCGCGTTCCGGACGTGATTGCACAAGCCATCACTGGGAAAGCGCGAGCCGTTCAGGACGCCGAACGCGCCCGCAACGAACTGGCGATGACCCAGGCCGAGGCGGCGAAAAAAATCGCCGAAGCCGAAGGTGATGCTCAATCGCAGATCAATCGCGCGAAGGGCGAGGCGGAATCGAATCGCATCCGCCAAAGCTCCCTTACGCCGCAATTGCTGGAATTGCGGCGACTGGAAATTCAACACGCGATGATTGACAAGTGGAATGGGCAATTGCCGACGGTACAGTCGGGACAAGGCGGCACCATGATGCTGCAGTTGCCGCGTCCACAGTAAATCGTTGGTGCGCAGTTAAACGCAGACAAGCCGCTCGGTGAAGAAGCCGGGCGGCCTGTTTTTTGCGCGGCCAGCTTCTTGGAGAGTGAAAGAGAAGGCGACCCCAAGAAACCCCAAGACCCAGGTATGAGAAGCGAACCTGGGGCACCCTCCGCATTTTTTGATTTTTGCGCGGAGAAAGTTCACTCGTTCCGTCGATGTGAACGACAGAGAAAACGCAATTCGTTTTCTAAGCCACTCGCCCGTCCGACTAGGATGGGCAAAGAACCTCCGTTCGAGGATCAAGCAGATACTTTCAGTTGAGGTCCTTCTGGCCCGCTGAAAAGCGCTGGTCTCAGGATGACAACGCGTTTTTTGTTACGAATACGCATTCCTTACGGATGCAAAATTATTGCGAGAAATAGGGATTTACCGCAGGTAGCCCCAGTTGTGGAGTTTGTCGGAATCTTCACCCCAGCGGTCGCCTACGTCGGTGCGGTAGTACATATTGGGGATAAGGATATTTTTGATGCGGGAATAGGCCTGTGCCTGGGCTTGATGCATGGTCTGGCCCAGACCAACGACAATCAGCACGACCCCGGAAGTCCCCGCGACCAGCCACTGCTGGTTGACGATCTTCACGTCTTCAATGTGAATGCCTTCCGTCGTGGGCCTTTTGAAAACGATGGCTGCGTTTTTTGAAAACGACTCGAAGGTGGCTTCGTCGTCGAAAGGAAATGGCGGCACGACGATACGCACGCCAACTTGAAAGCCGCTGCGCGTGCGCCACTTCGGCTCCATTCCATTCGCCAGTTCCCAGAAAAAATCGCTGATAGGAGTCAGGATTCCTTCCTGTTGAATGCTGATGGTGGGGTAACCAAACCGCGAAGTGAATTCCAGCGGGTAGATCCCGTTGTTGTTCACAATGCAGTTCACGTCGATGTAGCCGACATATCCTTCCTCGGCGAGTTTTGGCTCCATCTTCAACAAGGTGCGGTTGAAGAGCGCATTCGGTTCGCTCCAGAACATCGCGGTGCCCATCTCGCCGGTAGGCGGGCCCACCTCTCCCGGAAACAATTTCTTGTGTTCAAAATTAATGTTGATGGGGGTAATGAATTTCTTTCCGTTGAAGAACGCTCCAACGGCAACCTCGACGCCATTCACGCGGCGCTGTAACTGAAAGACTTTGATCTCATCCGAAAAAGCTCTTTTGTAGGCTTCCAACATCCCAACGACATCGTCTCCATCTTCTTCCTCGCCTACAAATAACCTGCGCTTTACGTTCTGCGCTTCACCGCTTGGTTTGATCACGTAGCGATCGGGGTTCTTCTTCACGAATTCGATAGCCGGATCGAAGGAATCAAAATCCTGGTACGGGATGATGGTGACTCCGGCTTTCTTGAGCTCTTCCTGACCAAAGGAGCGATCATCCTCCAGATTGTCCGAATAAGGCGTGCCGCCGATAACCGGTTTACCGCTGGCTCTGAGTGCCTGGGCTTTGGCGCCCTGCCCGAGGGTATCGTCGAAGACGACAATATCCGCCCACTTCGCATCGCTTTCGTAATCGATGGATTTGGGTACAAAGCCGTCGGCGATGTCGCGTTCCTTCTCGTTTTCGACATAGTAACGGACGTCGTGGCCCTCCTTCACTACTTGCCAGGCGATGTCGCCGATCAGGCTAGAGAGTGAAGCGAAGAGAAATTTTCGTTTTTCCATGAACCGACGTTCACCCCCTGAAGCGCGTAAACAGACCCTAATTCGCCGTAAGCATTGTAGTTACAGAGCCGCTGCCGGCATATTACAAAATGTTTAACTTATGGTGCACCGCCCTACGCCCTATATTCTCCCGGAGTTGGCACTCGCCGGGAAACCATGCCTCCCCATCCCGGCATCCCATCGCGAGCGATCGGTGACCTGGGACTGTACTGGGGGGCAAGTAAGGAATCCACCTGTCCTTCCGTTCAGGTTATACTGCTTAGGTCCGAGCCAAGGGGGCGTTGTTCCCAGACCAGCCACCGACCGAGGCCGGGGTTCGAACTGACACATTGTGAGGTGGGGATTGCGGCGAATTCCGCTTGTTATCTTGGGAGCGCTTCTTCTGTTTGATGCGAGTCTGTGCAGCGCACAAATTCTTCATAAGAAAACGAAAGTCGATAAGTCTACCCAGGCCGCCAACACGGCTGAGCCGGACAAGCAGCTCTATGACCGGGCCATGGACGATATCAAGCGTGGCCGGCACGAGCAGGGACGCTTAGCGCTGCAAACCCTGATTAACACATATCCCGACAGCGAATACCTAGCTAAAGCCAAGCTGGCTATCGCCGACTCCTACTTCAAGGAGGGTGGAACCGCGAATACTCTGCAGGCCATCGCGGCTTATAAGGACTTCGGCGTGTTCTTTCCCTTCCTGCCGGAAGCCGCGTATGCGCAATTGCAGGTAGCCAAAGCTCACTACAATGAAATGCCCAAGCCGGACCGGGACAATACTCAAGCGAAGCAGGCCGAAGAGGAGTTTCAGACTTTCCTCGAAAAGTATCCTAACGATCCTCTGGCTCCCGAAGCGCAACAGCGTTTACGCGAAGTGCAGGAAGTGCTAGCGGAGGGCCAGTTCCGGGTCGGCTACTACTATTACCTGAAGGGCGATAAGCGCGCCGCTGCGGGTCGTTTGATTCCGTTGGTCCGCCGTTATCCGTTGTACAGCAAGTCGGACGAAGCGCTATGGATGCTGGGCGATGTCTTTGAAAAGAGCGAGCGCAAGGATATTTCAACCTCGTTCTACCAATCGATTGTTCGCAATTATCCGCTGTCCAGCCATACGGCGGACGCAACAGCAAAGTTGAAGGCGTTTGGGGCACCTATTCCACAGCCTGATCCAAAGGCAGTGGCGTGGATGACCGCGGAGCAGAACACTCCCCGGCCCAAAGAAACGATTGTTCATCGCTCGTTCGGGATGCTGCATTCAGCGCCGGACGTCCACATGGCGGCGCACAATGGAACCCCAAACATGGAGCCGGAAAGTGACACGCTTTCTGGCGGCGATTTACTTAAAGGCGGGTCGAAAAACGCGAGCCTGGCGATGAGTTCTGGCACTGGCAGCAATGCGGTCGTCGAGAAAGTGCGGCCAGGAGACCCGGCGCCGGCAACCGGCAGCGGCTCCAGTGGCAACGCGGAAGAAGTGACTTCTACTTCGAGCGATGGCAGCGCCGCTAAGACCGAAACCACGCCGACCACCGATTCCAGTTCGCCGAGTTCGTCGGATTCTACCAGTACCGCTGGGACTGGGGTGGTTACTCCGGATACGCCCATGGACAAGACTGCTGCAGCCGCCGCACCTCCAGCCAATGCGGACGCTTCCACTACTAACGCGGACGGGACTACCACGCCCGCCTCGACGGACCAGAAGGAATCCAGCAGTAAGAAAAAGGGCATAAAAAAACTGATCCCCTGGTAGAAATCGCGGCGAAAATCTGAGTCAGATCATGAGGGTGCGGACGGTTCGCACCCTTGTCCTTTGGTACAGGTTATGAAACTGGAATCGAGCATGTCTACTTCCGACACATTTCCCGCCCCCGAAGATTGACGCCGTCATTCACCGGTGCTCCAATACAATTTGGTATGTGCTCCCGGCAGTTTGCGTGGGTCCTTTGGAGGAAGTTCGGTGGCCAAAATCCTCGTTGCGGACGACAACAGTAACATTCAGAAGATGGTGGGTTTAGCCCTGAAGGATCAGGGCATTGATGTGGTCGCCGTGGGCAATGGCGAAGCCGCCGTGCGGAAAATTTCCGACATTCGTCCAGACCTGGTGCTGGCTGACGTGTTCATGCCGGTGCGCAACGGTTACGAAGTCTGCAAATACGTTAAAGACGACCCAACGCTTTCGCATATTCCGGTAATTTTGCTGGTGGGGGCTTTTGATCCTCTCGATGAGCAGGAAGCACAAAGAGTTGGCGCGGACGGAGTCCTGAAGAAGCCCTTTGTTCCCCCCGACCCGCTTATTTCCATGGTGAAGTCCGCGTTAATTCGCGCCGGGGTATCGCTCGGGCCCCCAGCGGCTGCGCCGGAAAAGGTTGCGCCACCGCGCATACCCGCCGAACAACTTGCACCGAAATTGGCGGCGCTTGCTGCGGAGAGTTTCCCTGGAACGCAGGGCGTTTCGGTGGACGAAGAGTTTCCTATGCCCGCGAAGCCAATCAGCATCGGTGCTGGTGAAGGTCCGGTGGCCTTCGGTAGCTTGCTGGAGACGCCAGAGGCTGAAGTAGACGCCGCTTTTCTTCCCAAGGCAAAAATGGAGGCTCCTGCGGAGCGAAATTGGGGCGCCGAAGAAGAAATCGAAGAGGAAGAAGAAGTCGACGAAGAAGAAACGCCGAGAGCTTCCTGGAGGCCGAGCGCACTGGACGGTGTTGCGGACGAAGACAGCAACTCTTCGCCATCGAGTGGCGTGCCAGACTGGCGCGAAGCGGCTTTTCACGGCAGTTCGCCGGCGAAGAAGAGGCCGTCCGGCGAGTGGAGTCCCGCAACGCAACCAACGGAATTAGTGGAAGCAGCAGAAGTGCGCTCGGTGGCAGTGTCCACGCTGGAGCACAAGCCGGAAGAAACCGCGGTTCCCTTTTCCGGAGATGCTTGGGCAGCCGCGATGTCGGCCGGAGTCGAAGAGAAAATCGCACAAGCACCACCGGAAAACTCAGTGACGGAAGTTCCCATGGAGGAAATCGATCACGCCACGGTCGAGAAATTGATTCGCGAGAGTCGCGATCATGCGACCCCAGTAGTGGAAGACGTGGTCGAAGAACCGGTTGGACATTCTGAACCTGCCGCGGCAGAGATTCCCAGGTACGAACCGCCAAACGAGCCGACCGACAGCTGGTTTTCGAACCAAACGACTCCGTGGGAAATTGACGCACACAAGGCTACCGCACTTGCCTCCACATGGGACGTGTCGCCACCGCCGGAGCCGATCGCGCCCGCGCCGGAGTCAATCGTTTTGGAGACCTCAACGGCGGCGTTTGCAAGCAGCGACGTGGCACTCCCATCGCCTGACGCCGCTGAAGAAACTTTTGAAGCTGCTACCCCGCAGCTAGATGAGACGCAGGAGGTTTCTGTGCACCACGAATCGGAGAGCATCTCTTCTTCATCCGCCGTCGCAGAGCCGGAATCATCGCCCGTGGCGAAGAATGAGTCCGAGATGGACGAACTCGTCGCGCGGGTACTCACGAAAATGAACCCCGATCTTCTACAGAAACTGACCCGCGAAATCTTGAAGCCAGTGATTGAGAGCATCGTTCGCGACGAACTCAGCGGCAAGAAATAATTCCTTACCTGCCCAGCGTCTGGGAGGATACTTTCCGCTCGGCAATCGTCTCTTGCATCCGTCGTGCTTCGTTCTCAGAGAACAAGAGTTTCCCACCCCGGACTTGCAGCAATTCCGAATTATCCCAACGCGCCCGCATCAAGCCCTGCACGGAGTGCGAGTTAGTACCGAGCAGCAGATGACCGAGTTCGTGAGCCGCCGCATGGCCCAGCAATAATCCTAGGTCATTCCTTTCGGCCCCGGGTATCTCGGTTGTTGGTTCAAAGAAAATGTCCGCATAAGCCCCCTCGCCCGCGGAAGAAAGGAAGGAAACGCCAATCGTGTCGGCGTTTAAGCCTCGCGACTTGTTCAGGACCGTCAGGTGCAGCAGTTTGGGATACACCGCTTGCCGGCAGCGTTGATCCAACGGGCCTCTGGCTGAGCTTGCTTTACAATCCAGCCATTCCAACCGGATTCCGGCCTGTTCAAATATCCCTGTGGCGACACGTCCCGCCTCCTGGAGCGTTTCGCTCGGGACTCCGGCTTGGTCATGAATCGCCACGGTTATCGCCTGCGGCTTGTCCGTATTCTTCGTCTTCGCCGCCGCCATTTGCGGCAGCCACCCCGAACCGAGTATCAACAAACTGCTCAAGATCGCTCTGTGCACGGCGCCAACCTCCCGGTTAGCGCCAAAACTGCGCGTCTCGCTCCGCTACCTCAATGCTGGGGAGGTGAAATGATTCTCGACGCCGGGTAACGCGCCAAGCTGTCTCTTTTCAGCTTAATGCCACGCTAGGTAACGCAAGCAATCCAGTTCTTGCATGAAACATCTGCTGGCGATAAAACGTTACTTCCATTGGGAACGTCAAATTGTGGTATCCGGGTTAGAGGTACTAGTTGGCAGTCACAGAAACACCTAGCTTGCTGCGCTTCGGGAGCTTTGAGTTAGACGTGCGTTCGGGCGAACTCCGCCGCAACGGTACCCGTATTCGTCTGCAAGACCAACCTCTGCAGGTGCTCTTGACCCTGCTCGAGAACGCCGGAGAAGTGGTTACCCGTGAAGAGCTGCACGCCAAACTTTGGCCCGCGGACACCTTCGTAGACTTCGATCATGGTTTGAATGCCGCGGTGAAGCGCCTGCGGGATGCGCTAGGCGATACCGCCGACCATCCCCGCTATATCGAGACATTGGCTCGCAAAGGTTATCGGTTTGTAGCGCCGGTGACTTCAAATAAGGCCTCGCCTGAGACCAATCTTGAGCCGCCTTCGGTTTCGAAAGACGATCCCAGCAGACAGAGGCAATTCCAGCTACTCGCGGCAGCCGCGGCAATTCTCTTGATCGGCTCATTGGTTGGATGGCTCCTTTCTAGGAGTTTCCGGACGGTCTGGCCGACGGAGCAACGGTTAACCGCCAACCCATCCGACTTGCCGATCCTTCGGGCGGTAATTTCACCGGATGGAAAAACGCTGGCCTACGCCGATCGCACCGGTTTGTTTCTGCGCGAAATTGTCTCAGGCGAGGCTCATGCGGTTTCCCTGCCGGACAAATTTCGCGCCATGCCCACAGCGTGGTTCCCCGACGGCACGCATCTTGTGGTCACAAAATTGCCAATGCCCGGTGAAACGCCAAGCATCTGGAGTGTCTCCGTTCTCGGCGGGACTCCGCGCATGCTCGTGGACAACGCATGGGTCGGTATTCTCAGCACAGATGCGTCGCAGTTGGCATTTTGCCGCGGTGACAAGTACTCGGAGAGCGTCTGGATCGAACCTACGGCGGGAGGAGAGCCTAGAAAAATACTAGACAACCCCGCAGAGATGATCGGCGCCATGGCGTGGTCGGCAGACGGAAAGCATCTGGCCTTGCTTCGGAGGATATACAGCGCTGGCTACGTTGGGGAAGAGCCATCGATCATGGTGGCGAGTCTGGCCGATGGCAAGCTCGAACAATTGCTTTCGAATCCCCGGCTAGAGGACGCGCTGGCGTGGTCCAGCGACGGCCGCCTGATTTATTCCCAGGTCGAACCTCCCCCAAATACCCGCGAATCCAATTTGTGGACCTTGTCTCTTGACCCGCGGAGCGGAAAGCCGTCGGGGGGAGCGACACGGTTGACGATCGGTCCGGACGCGAAAACGCTTCCGAGTCTTTCAAGCGATGGAAAAACGCTGATTTTTCTTCGCCAGACTGCCCAGGCGGAGATTTATATTGGTGAGCTTTCCAATGACTTGCGTTCGCTGGCTTCTTCGAAGCGCCTGATGCTCGAGGAAGGCACCAACCGTCCCTATGCCTGGACGGCAGATAGCCAATCGGTGATTTTCATTTCCGACCGCGACGGCTCTCACCGGCTTTTTCGGCAGACGCCTTCGCAAGGCGCACCAGAACAGGTTGGCAACGGCGACGACCATGTGGTCGTGGCGAGAATGAATCCGAGTGGCTCGGCGATTCTCTATTCGGTTGTCCCCCCCGGCCGGATGGAAACGACTCCGATGAGCTTGATGAGTATTCCGACGGCTGGCGGACGCCCGCGTGTTTTATTGCAGGAAAACGCCATTGCTAATTTTCAGTGCGCGCGCCTGCCCTCTAACTTTTGTTTGATTGGAAGAGTTTCCGTAAACTCCTTGACCTTCTCATCGTTCGATTCCGAAACCGGTGCGGAGACGGAAGTGATGCGGTTGGAGCGGCCCAAGATTATGAAATTCAACTGGAGCCTTTCCCCAGACGGCACTCAACTCGTGATGGCGGAGTGGATGGACCAGGTTAACCCAGCCGAAATTACGCTGCTGTCGGTTAAGGATAGATCGCAACGCGCAATCCACATCGAGGGCTGGAGCGACGTGAGAAGTCTGGACTGGGCCGCCGACGGGCAATCCATCTGGATCGGCGCGGCAAACACCACGGGCACACAAGCACTGTTGAGGGTGGACTTGAAAGGCAACGTAACGCCCTTTGTGATCGACGATGAACATGAATTGGGATGGGCAATTCCCTCGCCCGACGGGCGCCGCATCGCTTATTGGAAAGCCAGTGGTACGTCGAACGCGTGGATGCTCCACGGGTTTTGAAACGCTGGGCTGTGAGCATGCCGACTTGAACGCCCCGTGTCCGTAACGGCACGCAAACATGTGGAGATCAATTCGCGTGCCAAATGGCCGCTACGCTTCTGTTCCTTGTCGCCATTCCGCCATTGAACTTTAGTCTCACCCGATACAGTTTCCGTTTTGCTTGTTGTCGCCACGCGCAACGCAAGTGGTTACCATCGCCGCAATGGTATGTTGCACGTAGGCAAAGTCGCGACCCTGTTGTTGTGGGTAAGCTGTCTCGCAGTTCTGGGTGGTTCCGCTACCCTGGCGCAGATCACTATAAAAAATCCCAAACATTTGTCGGTGCCCGACGATAAGCCACAAGTCCTATTCCGGATAGCGTGTCAGCAAGTTGCGGAGGAATTTCACATTGTCGATCCCGCCAAACTGCAGTTTCCGGTAACCGTGGTGTTGGGCGAGGCGTCGCGCTATACGGCTGACGAAGACACGCAGACTTACACCATTTATATGGAACGTTGGGACGACGTGCGCTTCGTTTCTTCCGTGGTGATGCTAGCTGCTCACCGGGTGGTGACTCGCGAGCGGTACAAGAAAATGGTGCTGGAAACACTTCGCCGAGCGAACGAGGTCATGCCCGTGCAAGCAGCTGACCTGCAGAAGCAGCATTAAGGCAGTCGCACCCGGGGCTGCGTTTGCTACGTCCCAAAGACTCGCTCCGGATGTTGGCGCGTATATCGAATCCACGCCTCGTAGATGACAGATTTGCCCGATCCAAGATCGTCGAGGGCCCGAGCTCGTCGATCCAATTCGTCAGCGCGAGTTCTGAGCCCGGCTCGCTCAAGAATTTCGTAAGGATCGCCGTCAGCTTCCGTCCGCTGAGCCAAAAGAGGGAGCATCAACCAAGCTCAGGCAAACCTGATTCACGAAGCCGGCCTCTGTTTCGGCTACTAACTGTCGCTCACCGAAGTTGCCGAAGTGCCATGTGAGGCTGTCGAGGGTGAGGCTGATGTCCAGCCAGTGTGTCGCTGCCATAGCTCTGAGCCCGGGAGGAAGTAATGCAATGTTTCCGGCAAAAGTGCCATCGGCAGCATACGGATTCCCCGAAGTACGAGCCGTCAGGATTTCATGAGCTCGCTCATCAGACCAGAATCATCCTTGCGCAAGACTGGCCAACGATGATTGAGGGCTCCGTCCACGGACCGAGTATACCGTGCCAAGGTCCAGACTAACGCGCCCTGCCCACTACCCGTCGTTCCGTCGAATTGACGGCGCTTGCGCGGTGCCCTTATATTGAAAGATTACTTCGTGTTGAGCGGCGCCATCTGTGCGCGCTCTTGCGGGTGGACAGGAGAAGCGCGCCGGATGCCTCGAGAAATCGCCAAAGCGTACGAACCGCAGCAGATTGAGCCGCGCTGGGCGGCCTGCTGGGTTGCGGAATCGCTGTTCAAGGCCGATCCCGCCGCGCCCGGACCCGCGTTTTCGATTGTCATCCCGCCGCCCAACGTGACCGGTTCGCTGCACATCGGGCACATGCTCGATCACACGGAGATCGATATTCTTACGCGCTGGCACCGCATGCGCGGGTTCAACACGCTGTACCTGCCGGGCACCGATCATGCCGGAATTTCCACGCAACGCGTGGTGGTGCGGCAGCTGGCCGACCAGGGCATCGATTACCGCAAGCTTGGCCGCGAAGAGTTCATCAAGCGCGTCTGGCAATGGAAAGAAGAGAGCGGCGGCACAATTCAGCGCCAGATGAAACAGATTGGCGAATCCTGCGATTGGTCTCGCGAGAAGTTCACCCTATCTCCGGAGCTTTCGCGAGTGGTGCGCGAAGTCTTCGTCAGGTTATACGAAGAGGGATTGATCTACCGCGATACCCGCCTGGTCAATTGGTGTCCCGACTGCCTTACGGTTCTCAGCGACCTGGAAGTGGTGCACGAAGAGCGCCACGGCCATCTCTGGTATATCAAGTATCCCGTTGCGGGTTCGAACGAGTTTTTGGTGGTCGCTACCACGCGCCCGGAAACGATGTTGGGAGATACGGCGGTGGCCGTTCATCCCGAAGACGAGCGCTACCGCCATCTTATAGGCAAGAATGTTGTCCTCCCGCTGATGAACCGGGAGATTCCCATCATCGGCGACGAAATGGTGGATCGCGAATTCGGCACCGGTGCGGTGAAAATTACCCCGGCGCACGATCCGAACGATTTCGAAGCCGGACGCCGCCACAATTTGCCGCAGATTGACGTGATGACCGATGACGGCCACATGAATGCGCAAGCAGGGCCTTACGCTGGGCTGGACCGCTTCGCTGCGCGGAAAAAGATTGTCGAAGATTTAAGAGATAAGGGGCTCCTGGAGAAAGTTACCAACCACATCAATTCCATCGGCTTGTGCGAACGCAGCAAAACCATCGTGGAACCGCGCGTTTCGACGCAGTGGTTTTGCCGCATGAAGCCGCTGGCCGAGCCGGCGATTGCGGCCGTGGAGAGCGGCAAGATTTTAATCGTGCCGGATAATCGCCGCGAGGAATATTTTAACTGGATGCGCAACATCCGCGATTGGACGCTTTCGCGCCAATTGTGGTGGGGCCACCGAATTCCGGCGTGGTACTGCGGGAACTGCGGAGCGGTGCTGGTCACCCGTGAGGATCCAACGAAATGTACGAAATGCGGCTCGGGCGAGTTGAAGCAGGATCCCGATGTGTTGGATACCTGGTTTAGTTCCGGCTTGTGGCCTTTTTCCACGCTGGGCTGGCCGGAAAAAACTGCGGACTTTCAGCGCTACTATCCCACCAGCGTTCTGATCACCGGTTACGACATTCTTTTTTTCTGGGTCGCACGCATGATCATGTTGGGGATGCACTTCACCGGAGAAGTTCCCTTTCACGCGGTCTACCTGCACTCGCTGGTGCGCACCGGCAGCGGCGAGAAAATGTCAAAGTCCAAAGGCACCGGACTGGATCCGGTCGCGCTGAATCAGCAGTACGGTACCGACGCGATGCGCTTCTGCCTGGCGTCCATGGCCGCGCCGGGGACGGACATTGTGTTGTCCGAAGACCGGCTGCTCGGCGCGCGCGCCTTTGCCAATAAAATCTGGAATGCCGCGCGCTTCCTGTTCCTGAATTTTTCCAAATTTGAAGAAGGCGGAGGGTCACTGGAAGAGCTCGCCGCGCCTTCTATCCGCGAAAAGGCACCCTATGCGGATGCCGGGCAAATCCCAATCGTGGATCGCTGGCTGTTCGCCCGGTTGGCGCAAACCGTCGAAACCGTGGACGATGCACTGAAAAATTACCGCTTTCACGAAGCGGCGCAGAGTGTTTACCAATTCTTCTGGGGCGATTTTTGCGACTGGTACATCGAATGGGTCAAGCCGGACTTGCTGAATGCGGATCTCGACCTCGCTGCGGTCGCCTGGAAGAATCTTTTTTCCGGCTTCGACGCCGCGCTTCGTTTATTGCATCCGTTCATGCCTTTCTTGACCGAGGAGCTTTGGCATCAGCTTCCGCAAAAGCCGGGTGCAAAATCCATCGCGCTTGATGCTTATCCGGAGGCGCGACCCGCATGGAAAGATGCTGCTGCGCTTCGCGAGTTCAGCCTGGTGCAAGAAGTTATCCAGGCGCTTCGCGGCGTCCGCGCGGACATGAAACTCGATCCAAAAAAGAAGGTGCCCGCGGAGTTTTCAAGCGGTGACGCTGCGGCTCGCAAAGTTATCGAAGCGAATCGCGATGGCATCGTGCGACTCGGCTTGTTGACGGAGTTCCGCGTTGGACAAGACAAATTAAGCGAAGGCGGTGGAGCGCGCTCCACGGCGCAATTCGATCTGCGCGTTCCTTATGTGGAAGAAACCGTGGACGCCGCGGCGGAAATAACGCGTATCCAGAAAGAAATAGACGGCCTGCAGAAAGCCGTTGCCTCCAAGGAAAAGCAGCTTGGCAACGAAACCTTCCGCAGCCGCGCGCCGGAAAATATTATCAAGCAGATGGAAGAGACTCTTGCCGGACAGCGCGTGGAACTTCAAAAACTACAAGCAAGGCTCGACCAATTGGGAGGTCGTGCCTAGTCGGCAATTTCAGCGTTTCCAGTAAATGTCAAAGGCGCCCGCCTCGGAAGGCGGCCGCTACACAGGCCAAAAGCTGCCAGCATTTTCTGGTAGCCGAATCATGGGCTACACTCCAATACGAAATAGACGCCAACCGGGGTCAGATGCCGCAAACACCTTCTTTGCCTGAAACAACCGATCGACGTCTTGCCGCTCTGCTGACTTTGCTTGCGGAGAACGCCACCATCGTCATCAGCGGCGCGCGCATTGCTCGCGAAATCGGTGTGTCGCGTTCGACCGTGTGGCGCTGGGTGGAGCGTCTGCGCGCGCTCGACGTCAAAGTAAAAGGCCAGCCGCGGACCGGTTATTTCCTCGAAAAAGTTCACGACGTCGTCACTCCGGACTTGTTGCACAAACGCCTCAAGGGGCGCCTGTTTGGCAAACGCATCCTTCATTTCTTCAAGACCGATTCCACGAATCGCGTCGCTATGGAGCTCGGCGAAGCTGGCGAGCCCGAAGGCGCGGTTGTGATCGCCGAAGAACAAACCGCCGGACGAGGTCGCGCCGGTCGCGTGTGGCATTCGGAGCGCGGCACCGGTCTGTATTTCACTCTGCTGCTCCGGCCGCGTCTTTCGCCGGCACAGGCTCCGCTGCTCACCATGCTTGCGGGCATCGCGGCCCATTCCGCCATCACCGCGCAAACCGGCGTTGCTCCGGAACTCAAATGGCCCAACGATCTCCTTCTGAACGGCAGAAAAATCGGCGGCATCCTGACCGAAATGCACGCAGAACCCAGCCAGGTTCGCTTCGTCATCATCGGCTGTGGCATCAATGTGAACCAGGAAAACTTTCCCGCCGAGCTTTCCGCCGTGGCTACTTCCCTTCGCCGCGAGACCGGGCGTTCGCATTCGCGACTGGAACTCCTGGTGCGGTTGCTGGTTCAATTCGAGACCGACTACAATCGTTTTCTGCGGGAAGGACCGGCGGTGGTGATCGAACGCTTCCAGCAGGTTTCGCCGTTCGCCAACGGTAAACGCGTGCGCGTGGATAATGGCGTGCATTCCTATGCAGGCGTCACGGCAGGACTCAGCCCGGAGGGCCTTCTGTTGGTAAAAAAGTACGACGGCCAAATCCAGGCGGTAATCGCTGGGGATGTCAGCGAGGTTCGGTAGATGCTGCTAACCATTGATGTAGGAAACACAAACACGGTACTGGGCGTTTTTCGCGGCGAGGAGCTGATTGCCAACTGGCGTTTGACTACGGCTCGCGCGCAGACTGTCGACGAGTACGGCGTGTTGACACGCAACCTTTTTTCGTTTGCCGGTTTGAATCAGCAGGAAGTCAGCGGCGTGATCATCAGTTCCGTTGTTCCACCGGTGAATTGGACACTTACGGAAATGGCTCGCCGGTATCTGGGGAAGACCGCGTTGTTTGTCGAACCTGGCGTGAAAACCGGTATGTCCGTGCTGGTGGATAATCCGATGGAGGTTGGCGCGGATCGTATCGTTAACGGCGTGGCTGCGTTCCACAAATACGGCGGCCCGTGCATTGTGGTCGATTTCGGTACTGCCATCACTTTCGACGTAATTTCGGCAAAGTGCGAATACCTTGGCGGCGTGATCGCTCCCGGTATCGGGATCGCTTCGGAAGCGCTCTTCAGCCGTGCGGCTCGTCTGCCGCGCGTGGAGATCCGGGATCCCGGCAAAGTGATCGGCACCAACACCGTCACGCACATGCAGGCCGGGTTGTATTACGGCGCGGTTGATATGGTCGATGGCATGCTCTCGCGCATAAAAGCGGAGCTAAAATCCAATTCCGTGGTGATTGCCACCGGCGGCCAGGCGCCGCTTGTCGCTCTGGGTGCAAAGCAGATTCAGCATGTGGACGAATTCTTGACCCTTACCGGTCTTCGTTTGATTTGGGAGAAGAACAACCCCCAGGACATTCATCGGGAAAGCTCAGCGCATCGCAGTACCCCGGCAGCGAACTCTCCCGCGAAGAAAGCGCAACGCTAGCGGAGCCCGAACGGCGGGCGCATCTCAAATGGAAACCTGGAACTATTTCAACTATTTCACGGAGATTGAGGAGCACTTCTGGAAGAAGCGCGGCGCTCACCTGCTGGTCTCTCCGCTGGATTGGGCCATTATGGAGACCTGGCGGAAGGCTGGTGTTCCACTGGAAGCCGCGCTGCAAGGCATCGACCGCGCATTCGATAGCTATCAACGCTCCCGACGCGGAGCAGGCAAGCCGCTTAAAAGTCTTGCCTATTGCACGGATGCAGTTCTGGAAGCTGCCGAAGAACGCCAGGAAGCAGCCGCGGGCGCGCACTCGAAGAATTCTGCCGGGTCCAAAGCCGAACCTTTCCCTCGCGCGGATGTGAAAGCCTACATCGAGAAAAATGCCGCGCAACTGGAACGCGCCGCGGAACGCGGTTCGAAGTCTCATTCGGAGCTCTTCGTGATGCTGAAGAATAGTGCCGCTTCCCTTCTTGGCTGCCTTACTCTGCTCGAAAAACCCGGCATGCTCGACCTTGAAGATCTCGAACGCCGCATGTCCATCCTGGACGACAAGGTGCACGCCGCGCTGCTCAGCCATGCCAGCGAAGACATGATGCTCAAGATTCGCCGCGAAGTGGATTCGCAACTTTCCGCTTATCGGCGCAAAATGAAAGCGGAACAATTGGCGCTGGTCGAAAAGCAGTACCTGCAGAAACGCCTGTTGGACGAATATCAGTTACCGCGGCTCAGTCTCTACTACATGTCCTGAACCCGCGTAGCAGCGCTAACCCTAAAGAATTCGGAGAATAGGATTGTCTATCTATGTCAGATGAATTACTATTATCAATTGAGAAGCTTATCTACGGCGGTGAAGGCTTGGCGCACGCCGATGGCAATACCGTGTTTGTGCCGTACGTGCTCCCCGGTGAGCAGGTCTCGGCGGCCGCACGCACGCGGAAGAAGACGCTCATCCATGCCGCTCTTAAGGAAGTAAAACAGGCCTCGCCACACCGCATTCCTGCTCCCTGCACCCATTTTGGGGTTTGTGGTGGCTGCCATTACCAGCACATCGCGATTGCCGAGCAGATCCGTCAGAAGAAGGAGATTCTTCGCGAGACGCTTTCGCGGCTGGGCGGTGTCGCGTGGGATGGTGACATCGAAGAACATGCTGGCGAGCCATTCGCTTACAGGAATCGCGCGCAATGGGCGTTTCGCGACGCTATGCCCCGCGCCCTCGGCTACTTCCTGCCAGAAAGCGCTCATATTCTGCCCATCGATGCATGCCCAGTTCTTTCCCCGGGACTTGCCAGCCTGTTCGGCAAGCTTCAGAACATGGCGCGAGACAATTCCCTTCCGCCGGGCATTCTGGAAGTGGAAGCTTTCGCCGATTCCGAAGATGCGAAGTTCGCCATGAACATTGCGTTTGAGCGCTTCCCGAAACCCGTGAAGGACTTGAACGCGGAATTTCGCGAGGCGCTCCCCCAGCTGGAGAGCTTGCTACTTCTCGATCAAAGTAAAGACCGTTTCGAACTCACTGGACCCGGGTATCTGGTGCAAAAAGCAGGTGGCTTCTCTTTCCGCGTCAGTCATCTTTCCTTCTTCCAGGTAAATCGGTTCTTGATCGAAGACCTGCTGCAGACTGTTTTGCATGATGCTAAGGGCGGTTTCGCACTAGACCTCTATGCGGGCGTCGGGTTCTTCACCCTGCCGCTGGCGAAGTCGTTCTCTCGCGTGATGAGTGTGGACGCGAATCTGGCCGCCACCGGAGACCTTCGCACCAACGCGGAGGCTGCCGGCGTCGAGATCGTTCCCGCAAATGAACACGCCGAGGATTTTTTGAAGAAACATACCGAACGGCCTGACTTTGTCGTCCTCGATCCGCCCCGTTCCGGGCTCGGCGCCGAAACCGCAGCGCTATTGGCAAATCTTGGTGCGCCCACAATCGCGTATCTCTCGTGCGACCCGTCAACGCTCGCGCGCGACCTTGCCGTTCTTACCGGCTCTTCACGTAAACCGGCTACCGCAATTGAGGCGGCACACCGCTACGAGATCGAGCAGGTCCACTTGTTCGACCTGTTCCCGCAAACCTTTCACATCGAGACCCTGGTGAAACTCCGGAGAGTCTAAATGAAGCTTCCGGCCGTTGGCATTGCCGCAGCATTGGCCGGCGGCATTTTGCTCGGCCTTTACCTGTCACTGCACAAGGCGGACAGCCTGCGCGTCGCCGTCTTGTTCATGCTCGCAGTGGCTGTAGTCGCATGGGTTGTATCGGCAGTCTTCCTTCGCTACGATTCGCTTTGCCCGCGGGAATCGCGTCACTTTTGTTGTGGGTGGCCCTGGGCTCTACCGCCAGTTTGATTGAACAGGCAACCGCCGCCACAGAACCACATCTTGCAGCGGCTTGCGGCGGACGAAATTCCACTTAAAGTTCCGCTGCGCTGGTACGGCCCGCTTCGCGAAGAACCTGCGCTCATGCCCTGGGGCTACGTCTTCACGCTGGATCTCTCCGGCGTGGAGGTGGCAGACCCCCACGTCCCTCTTGTCGGCGGCATGCGTATCGGCTTTACCCCGACGGAAGGCCAACCAGCTTTGCCGGCAATTCATGCTGGCGATGAAGTCATGGTCGTGACGCAGGCGCGGCTGCCGCTAGTCTACCGCGATGCCGGCGCCTTCGATCGGCGTGAATTTCTTGCGCGGCAAAACATTCTTCTCACAGCAACTCTTCGGGCGAGTTCCCTGTTGGACAAAACCGGGACCGGGGATCCGACACTCCACATTCGGCTAGCCAAGCTTCGCGGACGTTTGCGCCAAAATCTGGACGGAATGTTTCCACAAGCTCCCGAGGTCGCGGGCATCCTCAAGTCGATGCTGCTGAGAGATCGCAGTTTCCTGGATCGTGCCGAGTCCGTCGACTACCAGAAGACTGGCGTATTCCACGTTCTTGTGATCGCGGGACTCCACGTCGGCGCGCTGGCCCTTTTTCTTTTCTGGCTGACGCGAAAATTTCGCCTGCCCAAGCTTTCGTGGCCGAGAAGAACATCTGGGGCCGGATCCTGGCGAAGATGACGTGTCCGCGTATCTGTGGTCGCGGGGTATTCGGAAGCTAGATGCGGTCGCCCTGACGCATGCGCACCAGGATCATATCGGCGGCTTGAGCGCCGTGTTGCGGAGTTTCCAAGTGAAGCGTCTCTTGCTCGGCCGCGAATCTTCCGCGACGGCTCAAGTGCAACTGGAGGCTCTCGCTGCTGGTCTTGGAGTCCCGGTGGAACACGAGATCAAAGGAGAATCATTCGATTGGGATGGCGTTCGCGTGAGCCTTCTCTGGCCGGAGATTTCGCCGGACGAAATAGCGCCCGCTGCGAAGAACAACGACTCGCTAGTGCTGCGACTCGAGTATGGCCAGCGCAGTTTCCTGCTGCCCGGCGACGCTGAAAAACAGGTGGAATACACCATGTTGTCTGAGAACGATGCGCGCCTTTTGCATACGGACGTTCTGAAGGTAGGCCATCACGGCAAAGAATTCCACCATGCCGCAATTTCTGGCTGCGGTCGATCCGCAGACAGCCGTCATTTCTTCCGGGGAGGAAAATCCCTACGGACATCCAAGCCCCGAGCTTCGGTTGCGGCTGGAGCGAAGTGGGGCGCGAATCTTGCGCACGGATCGCGATGGCGCAGTGCAGGTTCTGACGAATGGGAAAGATCTTCGTGTGAACTGCTACCTCGCGTGTGCCGAGTGAGCCGTGGAATCAGGCGCCACGAAAGCGCCAAATCATCACCAAAGCAACTAACAGAAACAAGAATCCGGCCGCAGCTTCGTATTCGTGATTCTTCTTGTACCGCGCCCACGAAAAGGCAGCAGTTAAACTTTGCGCCTCCGCATTTGTGACTGGCGCCTTCTCGAGCGGGCGCATTTCAGACTCAGCCAGCCTTGCTCCGGAGAATCCAGGCAAAAACAGCGGCACCCGCGCCGCATATGCATCAAACGCCGCCCCGTGCTTTGCGCGAAGCTCTATCTCTTCGCGCCGCATCACGAGGCTATACACCAAAGCGAAATAGACCAGAAGTAGCGCCGCCGACCAAATCGAACGCATGGCAATCGCCGCGCCCAAAGTGAGAATACTGCTCCCGAAATAGAGCGGATTGCGCGTGTACGCGTAGGGTCCCGCGACCGTAAGCACTTCCTGCTTGTGCAGATACCCCGCCGCGTAGCCACGGATCACAAGCCCACACAATCCGACGACACCTCCGGCGAGAATCCACATTGGCGTCGGCCGCGCAAGCCACAAAACCAAAATCGCCAGAATGTATCCGATTCGAACCCGCCACCGCGCGAAAAAATCCAGCCACGTCACGCGGGCGCTCCCAGCCTCTTTCGAACGGCCCCGAACACCTCGTCCACCGATACCGCGAGCAACGAAGGATCGGTCTCGCTAATTCGCTTGTGAGAGGTGACCGCCCCGGGTTTTCGCAAAACAATTTCTTGCGGTGGATAGGGGCCGTTTCGCGCCGGATCCGTAGGTCCATAGATAGCGACACCGCGCGTGCGAAGCGCCAGGCCCAGATGGAGCGGCCCGGTATCTCCCCCGACAATGATTTCCGCGCCGCGCAACAGGGCCATCAGCGGGCCCAGTTCGCCATCGTAAGCCACTGGCTTCGCTGTGCCACTGGCCGCCCTCACTTCCCCGGCAAGCGCCTCTTCGCCCGGCCCGTAATTAATCACCGACCGCAAACCCAGCTCTCCGCAGATTTTCTCGGCCAGCGCGCCATATCGCTGCGCCGGCCAGCACTTCGAACGCCAGCCGCCGCCAGGGCTCAGCACCGCGTAGCGCTCGATGCCGTCCCGGGCAAGGTCCGTCTTAACCGTCTGCATGTCTGCGTCGGAAACGTGCAGCGTGGGTTCAGCCACGCCCTTGGCCGCTCCGGCGCGTAGCGTCAATTCCCCGTTCTGATCCGCGATATGCGTGGTTACGCAACGTACACGTTCGTTGTACAGAATCTGCACTCCATATTCGCGAATCGTTTCCCAGGAAAATCCGATGCGCTTCGACACTCCGCCGAGAAACGGTAAAAAAGCCGACTTCCAAAGTCCCTGGTAATCCAGCGCAGCCGTCCACCGCTGCCGCCGAATTTTGGAGAGCACCTGGCGCACGGAAGAATTGTCGCGCGAATCCACCGGCCAGATTTCTGTCGCCAGTCCGCTGCTGGCCACCAACTCGGTCCAACGTGGGTGCGTCAGCCAAACGATTGTAGAGTTGAGAAACGATTCCCGAAGTCCAGCTATGGCGGGAAAGGTGTGCACGATGTCGCCAAGCGAGCCGAGCCGTACTACCAGGAAGCGCTCGTCAGCCATGCGAGCCTTTACGCTGGCTTTCGATAAATGCGCGCGTGGAATGATCTTTCGGATCGCCGACTATCGCTACGCGAATTCCCAGCCGCGCGGCTACCGCACGCTCGGGCACGCTTTCTAGCGTATAGTCCGTTCCTTTTGCGTGGACGTCCGGCCGAAATTCCTCGAGCAAACCTTCGACGTTGGCGTCGGGAAACACGATTACGTAGTCCACATCGCGCTGCGCGGCAACCAGCGTCGCCCGCGCCAGCTCATTCAGAATCGGCCGGCCCGTGCCTTTAAGTTCTTTCACGCTCGAATCGGAGTTCACGCCCACCACCAGCAAGTCCCCTTCTTGTCGCGCAGCCGCAAGATACCGCACGTGCCCCACATGCAGCGTGTCGAAGCACCCGTTGGCGAACACGACGCGCCGGCCCTGTTGCCTGGCATCCTGCAGACGTGCCCGCAACTCCTCAAGCGAAACAATTTTGTTTTCTGCTTTCCTCATTACGTTTTCTACTTTGTAGCGGGCCGCCTTCTGAGGCGGGCGCTTTCCCCCGTGCTAGGAATCTGCCGCACGGCCGCGCTCACGATCCGGACGACAGCGTCCGAATCGCTTCGCGAAGTTCTTCCTGCGAAACTGTCGCGGTCCCTCGCTTCATCACCACCAACCCGCCCGCAATATTCGCAATGTGCGCGGCTTCCAGCGGCGATGCACCGCTCGCCAGCGCCAACGTAAACGTCGCCAGCACTGTATCGCCGGCCCCAGTCACGTCCACTGCCTGCGCGCTCCCGTGCACAGGAATGTGAACGGTCCGCGCTGCAGCTTGGAATAACGCCATTCCATCGCTTCCACGCGTTACCAGCAACGAATCCAGTTTCATCTGCGTGCGCGTCGCCGAACCGCACCGCTCCAGTTCCCCAAAATCCTTGCCGATTCGTGTGTGATGCAGCGCCTCCAACTCAGGTTCGTTGGGCGTCGCCGCGGTAATGCTGGCGCCGGCGTACTCCGTCAGCCGGTAGCGCGAATCCAGCGTCACCGGAATGCCCTTTTTCAGTCGTGCGATCCGCCGCACTTCCGAAGGTGTCGCCACGCCAAAGCCATAATCGGAGATCGCCAGCGCGTTCGCTTTCTTCAACGCGGACTTAAGCAACACACGAAGTTTCTTGCGAGTCCCCCGGGAAATTTCGGCGGCCGGTTCGTAGTCTACTCGCAACACCTGCTGCCCCACGGTGTGCGTCCAGCCCGCGAGAAATCTTTTCTTCGTCGGCGTCGTCCATCCTGGAACTTTCAGGATTCCGCGAACGTCGACATTCTTCCGGCGAAACGCCGCGATCAATGCATTGCCGGTCTCGTCGTCTCCCACCGCCGTAATCGGAATCACCTTTGCGCCCAGCGAAGCAAAATTGCTCGCGGAGTTTGCTCCCCCACCCGGCACAATTTCTGTAGTGCGGTGCCGTAAGATCAGCACCGGCGCCTCGCGCGAAACCCGGCTAATCTCGCCCGATTCGAAAACATCCGCTACAAAATCTCCTAAAACCACAACCGTCCTGCTCGCGAAACGTTCGACGCATTCCGCCAGCGACATCAGGTCCACCACCGGCGCTGCGGATTGGCCCTTGGCACCTTTCGCTGTGCGCGTCATCTCGGTTGTCCCAGAATCCACCCAACCGCTTCTTGCAGGTTCTCCGCGACCCAATCCGGTTGGCGCGGCCATTCTTTCGATCGCCACGTCCATTCACCAAGTCCGTAGCCTGTTTTTACAAAAACCGTGCGGGCGCCGGCTTGAAAGCCGGACTCCATATCGCTGTACCGGTCGCCCACTACATACGAATGCGGAATACTCAGCCCCAATTCTTCCGCCGCGCGTGTGATCATTCCGGGCCTCGGCTTACGGCAATCGCAGTTTTCCTTCGCTCCGTGCCGGCAGTAGTACAAGGCATCGATCCTCGCCTGTTGCTCATTCAGTTCCTGAGTCATTTGCTGATGGACTTGATCCAAAAGTGACTCCGGGAAATATCCGCGTGCCACTCCCGATTGGTTTGTCACCACAACAACTGCAAATCCCGCTTCGTTCAATGAACGTATGGCTGGCCCGGTGAAAGGAAACATACGAAAACGGCTGGCATGATTCAAGTAACCCACTTCTTCGGAGATAGTTCCATCGCGATCCAGAAACACTGCTGGCCGCAGCGGTTTGGCCTCAGACAGAGGGCACCTCCGCAAATCGCAATGACAGGGCTGACTCTACCATCGGCACGGTTACTGCCGTCATGCAGCGATGATCGGTGGGGCAGCGCCGCAGAAAGCACGGGCTGCAATACGGTCGCTGCTGCACTATGGTGCATCGCGGCGTGACCGGCGCGGTTCCGTGCGGATCAGTCGGACCAAATATCGCCACCACCGGCAAACCTACTGCTGCCGCGACATGCATCGCTCCGGAATCGTTGCCGAGGAACAAGTGGCAGCGCGAGAGAAGCGCCGGAAGCTCGGCAATTCTTGTCTTGCCCGTCAAATCAATCACTGGCCGTCCAGCGCCTGCCGCGATAGCCGCCGATACCTGCGCTTCCGAATGTGTGCCGAACAAAATAACCTCTACCTCTTTCTGCGTGGAGAATTGAGCCAAGGCCTTGGCAAAGCGGTCCGGCGGCCAACATTTCGCCGAGCCGTAGGAAGCCCCGGCGCCAACCGCGATGCGTGAAACGCCGCTCTTTGCGCCCACTGCGAGCAGCGAGCGTTCCGCGCGTTCCGCCTGTTCTTCGGACACTTGTAACGCGATGTGGGTATCGTCCCGCAAATCTTCAATCCATCCGGCGCGCCGCAACAATTCCAGATAATAAAATTTCTCGTGCGTGGGAATCTCTCCTACTTTCGGAACAGGAATCGCTTTCGTCAACAACAGGCTGCGGCCATCGCGCGCGTAACCGATACGCTTCGGTATTCCCGCTCGCCACGCCAGCCACGCGGCATCAAACGCGTTCTGCAGCAGCAACGCACAATCAAATTTCTTTACCTTTAGCGCTCGCGCCAATCGCTCGCGCCCGGTCCACCCACGGTGCTCGCCCTTCCGGTCGTACGGGATCAATTCGTCCGCAACACCTTGCCCACGATAAATATCGGCGACGTACGGCCGCGCGACTATCGCGATCTCCGCGTCGGGGAACTTCGCGCGCACCGCTCGCAACGCGGGCAGTGCCAGAATGGCGTCGCCCACCCAGTTCGTAGCTCGAACCATCAGCCTCATGCCGGCACAGTCCTCTTCGCCAGTTTTTCGAATAGTGCCTTCAAGAACTCGTTCTCCCTGGGCATGGTCAGCTCAATCACCGCGATATAAAGCGGCAAAGCTTCAAACGTAACTCCTCGCAAATTCTGTGCATCCTTCTCCGTGGTCACCAGCGCGCGAACGCCGGCCCGCAATGCGACGCCCTCGATCTCGTTCGCATCGCGCTGATCATAGCGATGATGGTCAGCAAACACCGATTCTCCCGCCAACGCTATGCCCCAGTTCTTCAAGTCGATAAGAAACGCCCGCGGATTGCCGATCCCGCAAAACGCGTAGAACGGGCCGGATCCTATCTCTTGCGCCGAGAGCATCTGCGACTCGCTGCCGCGTTTACGGAAGCCGACCAGCCGCGTTGCTGCGGCAAACACCGGGAATTCGTCGAACTTTTCCACCGCTGCCTGCGTCGCCAGCGAAGTCTCCGTACGCGTGAACACCAGAAAGTCCGCGCGTGCCATCTCCGAAAGCCGCTCGCGGAGCCGTCCAGAGGGCAACAACCTCTCCCGGCCCAATGGCTGCGACGCGTCGATCAATAGAATGTTGGCGTCGCGATGCAACTGCAAATGCTGGAATCCGTCATCCAGGAGAAAAATATCGACTCCACCCTTCTCTTCCACACGCTCTTCCAAACACCGCCCCTCGGCGAATCGATCCGCTCCTACCCCAAACTGTGCCCGCTCCCCCAGTCGCCCCTTCATCAACTCGATTTCATCGCTGGTTCCGCCCCTTCCTTTATACCCGCGGCTAAGAATCCCCACTCGCTTCCCTTCCGCCAAAAACCGTTCCGCCAGCCATATCACCATCGGCGTCTTCCCGGTGCCACCAACGGTAAGATTTCCCACACTGATCACCGGTTTGCTCAGACGCTTTTGTTTAAAAATATTTCTCGCATACAGCCAAACGCGAATCCTGACCACTTCCCCGTACAAGAACGACGCCGGCCACAAAATCCAGCGCAGCAACGGCGGCAAGTTCATTGCTTCGCGCCGTCCAGGTATTTCCGTACTTCCGCCAGCGCACGATCCAGCGCGCCGCGGCTGCCCTCAACCAACTGCTTCGCAGTGTCTCCCATGCGCTTCATCTTCGCGGGATCGTTCAACATGTGGATCCACTCGACGCCCGCGTCTTCCGGGCTCTGCACCTGAATCGCCGCATCGGCCTCCACGAATCGCGCCGCAATCGCGGCAAAATTCTCCATCGACGGCCCGAACACCGGCACTTTGCCAAACGCGGCTGGCTCCAGAATGTTATGCCCGCCGGATTCTACCAGTGAGCCACCCACAAAAGCTCCGTCCGCCAACCGGTACAACGAAGCCAATTCGCCAATGCTGTCCAGCAGCAGCACGGTTGCGTCATTCGGAATTACGCTGCCATGGCCGTTCCCCGCGATACCCGGCCCGGCAATCGCCAACTCAGACCGCTTCACGTACTTGCGATGCGATTCCTCGATAAAATCGGCCGTTGCCGCGAAACGCTCCGGCTTGCGCGGCGCTAGGACCAGCAGCGCCTTCGGAAAATCCCCCTGCACCACGCCAAACGCAATCAGCGCCAGTGGTTCCTCGGTCGCCACCACGCTCCCCGCCACAATCAATGGCCACCGCCCGCCGCGCTTGCACTCCTCGCCAAGCCAGTTCGATAACGGGGTGGCTTCCGGCAATTCCTGATCGTATTTCAGATTTCCGCTCACGCGCACGCGGTCCGCAGGCGCGCCCAGATCTCGAATACGCTGCGCATCCACTTCCGTCTGCATCAGAAACGCAGCCGCATCCCCAAGCGCGGAAGTCAGAAACGGCTTCAAGTAGAACCCGAACCAGCCAAAGAATTTCTGATAACGCGTGAACGATCGCTCCGAAATCCTCCCGCTCAGGAAAATCACCGGTACGCCACGCTTCTTGGCTTCGCGCAGAAAATTCGGCCAGATTTCCGTTTCCAGCACCAGCACAACGGCTGGCTTCACGGCGTCCAACGCCTTCCGCACACTAAATGCCCAGTCAAATGGAAAATAGATCACTACGTCAGCAAAGGGCATCCGCTCCTTTGCCAGTGCGTGCCCGGTAAGCGTGGTGGTGGAAATAATCAGCGGGCGCTGCGGGTACAACTCCTTCAGTCGCTTGGCTAGCGGAATTCCGGCGATAGCCTCACCAACGGAAACCACGTGAATCCAGATGGAACCCGGCCGCGGTGTCGGCAATTCATCCAAGCCGGGAACAGAAAGTCCCAGGCGCTGGCCTAAGTTCGATAGATACTTTCCTTTGATTATTCCCTGCAGCAGCCAGTATGGCGCGGTTACCAGGGCGGCCAGCCCCATCAAAATGCTGTACAGAAAATACACTCGTTCGGCTCCAACCTGACTTGGCTATGCACGCGCCTGCGTTCCCGCAAGCAGGGGCAACCCCGCTTTTCCCCTCGGAATCGAAGGCAGTAGGATACAAACAGTTTAATATACCTTCATGCGAAAACGCGCCTTGTCCCTGCTACTGACCCTCGCAATACCACTTCCAATAATTCTTGGTCAGACGCAAACGAATTCCACTGCCTCGACGGCTCGCGCCAGCGCACGCGATTCTCACGAGGGCATGACCATCCTGGTTGATCCCTGGACCACTGCCAGCCGTTACAAGGAGCGCTTCCCCAAGAAATCGCCGTTCAACAACGGCATCATCGCACTGCAGGTTACCTTTCAAAACGAGTCCGACGAAAGCATCAAGCTCGACCTGAAGAGTATTCGCTTGCTCCTGGTGATTGGCGAAGACAACCGCCAGGAACTCATTCCGCTCACCGCGGACGACGTAGCGGACGACGTGCTGCTGAAAAACAATGCCAAGGATCCCACGCAGCGCCGTAATCCCTTGCCCATCCCGGTCGGCAAGCCAACTCCGTCACGAGACAAGAACTGGACGGAGCTACGCGACACTGCTCAGAACGCTTCCGTACCTTCGAACGTCGTCGCCGCTCACACTTCCGTGCAAGGCCTGCTGTACTTCGACCTGCGCGGAGAAATCGACCTCCTGCAGTCGGCTCGCCTGTATGTCCCGAATCTTATTACCATGAGCGATCGTCGCCCGCTCTCCTATTTCGACATCGAGCTCGGCCACGCCAGCGGTAACTGAGTCCTTTACGGACTTTGACAGCCAACGACTCCTTTTGCGGCGTGTTATTCTTTGCAGGTTTTACAGCTTGGAAGTTTGGAGAAACACACCATGCAAAGGCGAAGAGGGTTTCTTCAAACGCTTGCCATGGCCGGGGTGTCGGCGGCGTTTGCGCGCGACGCGTTCGCGGGGCCCAAATCCCTGCTGGTATTCACCAAGTCTTCGGGCTTTGAGCATGAGGTGGTGAAACAGGTTGACGGCAAACCGAGCATCGCTGAAAACGCGGTCACCGACATTTGCAAGAAACACGGATACGATGTGCACTGCACCAAGGACGGACGAATTTTCGATTCGTCGGATCTCGCCAAATTTCAGGCCATTTTCTTTTTCACCACCGGCGATCTCACCCAGGCGGGCACCGACAAAAATCCTCCCATGACCCCGCAAGGCAAACAGAAGTTCCTGGACGCCATACACGGAGGAACCGGCTTCGTCGGTTCCCATGCGGCAGCGGATACGTTTCACACCCCGCCTGATAATCCACCGGACCTTTCCAACCGTTACGTCGCTCACGGTGATAACTCCGATCCCTACCTTCGTATGCTGGGCGGCGAGTTCATCGTTCACGGCAGTTCGCCTCGGCTGCAAACCACGAAGATCGTCATCGACGACGCAAAGTTCCCGGGACTCGAAGGTGTCAAGTCTCCAGTGGCATTTACCGAAGAATGGTATTCGCTCAAGGACTTTGCTCCCGATCTGCATGTGATCGCTACGCTCGATACCGAAGGTATGACCGGCGAGTGCTATCAGCGCCCGCCCTACCCAATGACGTGGGCACGCATGTACGGGCAGGGCCGCGTTTTTTATACCGCGATCGGCGACCGTCCAGAGAATTGGCGCGAGCCTTTCTTTCTGAATTTGCTCGACGGCGGGATTCGCTTTGCCATGCGCGATGCCAACGCCGACCTTTCGCAAAATTTAAAGGCCGCCGCTCCGGGCTACGCCGTAATTCCACCACCAAATAAACCGAAACCGAAGCAGTAATCGGAAATTCCGCAATCGCTTCAAAAACGACGAATTTGCCGGAAGCGCTTCTGTCGGCTACCATGAAGGGTCGAGAAACTTTTCTTACTACCTGAACCCCATGCAAAATTTCCTGGAACAGTTGAATCCTGAGCAGCGTCTTGCCGCCGAAACCACCGAAGGACCGGTTCTGATCCTCGCCGGAGCCGGCACCGGCAAAACCCGCGCCATCACCTATCGCATGGCGAATCTAATCTCCAAAGGCACACCGGCCGATGCCATTCTCGCAGTCACCTTCACCAACAAGGCTGCCGAGGAAATGCAGACCCGCGTTACCGATCTGCTTCTTCGCGCCGGCGTTCCTCCGGCTCGCCCGTGGATCTCCACATTTCATTCCCTTTGCGCGCGCCTGCTTCGCCGCGAAGCCGTTCACGCCGGCCTGCCGAGGGATTTCGCGATCTACGACGACGACGATCAACTGGCAGCGGTGAAACTTGCCATGGGGAAATTGCGCATCGAGGATGAAGCGCTCACACCGCGTAACGTCCTCAGCGCCATCAGCCATGCGAAAAATCATGGGCAATCGCCGGAACAACTTCGCGCCGAAGCCTTCGGCCCAGACACACGCAAAATCGCCGACATCTATGCTGGCTACGGAGCCCTGCTAAAACAAAGCAAAGCGGTGGACTTCGACGACCTGCTGCTCCGTTCGGCGCGCCTGCTACGCGACTCAACGGAAGTTCGCGAGCGTTGGCGCGCGCGCTTCGCTTACCTCCATGTCGACGAGTATCAGGACACCAATCGCGTGCAATACGATCTTCTCCGCTTGCTGGCCAACGAACGCAGCAACATTTGTGTCGTCGGCGACGAAGACCAGTCCATCTATCGCTGGCGTGGCGCGGACGTTTCCATCCTGCTCAACTTCTCGCGGGATTTTCCGTCCGCAAGGGTTATTCGACTGGAGCGCAACTATCGCTCGACGCAAAATATTCTGGATGCTGCGGCCGCTGTTGTCGCCAACAATCCCGATCGCCTTGGCAAAACCCTCGTGGCGCAAAATCCCGCCGGGACCAATCTTCGTTACTTTGAGGCCCGCGATGCGCAGGCCGAAGCCGAATTCGTCGCCGGTGAACTCGATCGGATCCTTACCGACGATCCCGACCAGACCTGCGCCGTCGAATATCGCACTAACTTCCAGTCTCGCGCCTTTGAAGAAGTGCTCCGGCGGCGCGCCATCCGCTACAAACTGGTCGGCGGATTCAGCTTCTACAACCGTGCGGAAGTAAAAGATGCGCTGGCTTACGTGCGCCTGGCCTTTCACCCCGAAGACGATATTTCCTTATTGCGCGTTCTGAATGTTCCGGCCCGTGGAATCGGCAAGACCACGCTGGACGCCCTCCGCGACATCGTCCAGCGCGAAAATCTTACCTTTTGGGACGCTATGGAATCGCTGATGACTAGTCCAGCGTCCAGCCGAGCTACGGCTCCGCTGCGCGCGTTTCGCGAACTCATCGTGAAGCTTCAGGAAGCGTTCACCACGCAAGAGCCAGCCGAATTTCTGCGCTTCGTGCTCACTGAAACCGGTTACATGGACATGCTGCGCGACCGCAACACGCCCGAGGACGTTGCGCGCATGGAAAACCTCGAAGAACTTGTTCGCGCCGTCGCCGAATCGATGGAAGCGGGTGAATCGTTCAGCGATTTCCTGGATGCCGCCGCGCTGGTCAGCGATGCCGACTCCTTCGAGGGCAAGCCCGGCGTGACACTGATCACTTTGCACAGCACCAAGGGTCTCGAGTTCGATCACGTATTCCTCAGCGGTCTGGAAGAGGGCATCTGCCCGCACAGCCGGTCGCTTAATGAAGAAAAAGGTATCGAGGAGGAGCGTCGCCTCCTTTACGTTGGCATGACCCGTGCGCGCAAAACCCTGACGCTGTCGCGCGCGGTCTACCGCCGCATCTTTGGTAATGAACAACAGATGCGAGCCTCATTACCTTCCCGGTTTCTCGCGGAAATTCCCGGCCAGCTCGTGGAGACTGCTCGCGGCTCGATGTCCGAAATTGGTGAATCGCGCCGTTACGAGCCGGATCCCGAGTACTCCTACTCTGCGGAAGAATTCCTGCGCCGCGTCCGCGGCGTGCCACCACCGTCGTCCAGAACACCTGCCCGACGTCCGGCGCCGGCCAGCAATTTCTCTCGGCCCGCCTTCAAACGCGGAGCCAGCGCCGATCCCCTGCTAGGACAAAAGGTCCGCCACGCGGAATACGGCGTAGGCACTGTGGTGGGGGTAGAAGGCGACGAAGACGACCGCCGTCTAAGCGTGAGTTTTCCCGGTCGCGGCACAAAAAAATTCATAGAACGTTACGCCAACCTACAACAGGTCTAACCAATCCAGGTAGGGGCGCAGCACTGCTGCGCCCCATGTCCGCAAGATCTCTCCGTGAAGAGTGTTCTTGTGTAGCGCCGCCTCGGCCCTTCGCTCCGCTCAGGGTGAAGAGGCGGCCGCTACGCAGGAAAGAAAAGTGTGCGCGCCTTACTGCGCTTTCGATGCTGTCGGGGAGCCGTTGGCGCGACGCGCCATTCAACGTTCCGCCATTCAGAGTTCCCTACCGTTCCTCGACGATTCCCACGACTGCTCCGGTTGCACCCCACTGCATATCGCGATACAGTGTGGCACGTTCGTTCCCACATTCCGTGTCCGGCGACAAACAGGAAACCGCCGGCTCATCGCTACCGCTGGTGGGTAACCGGACTCGATCGGAGAGACTGAGTGGATTCACAACTGTTCCGATGTAAAGACATCGATCAACTCATCTCGGACTCCGAAAATCCCGAAAAAAGACTAAAGAAAACTCTCGGCTGGGTAAGCCTCACCGCTCTTGGCATTGGCGCAATCATCGGTACCGGCATTTTCATCCTGACCGGCACAGCCGCGGCTGGCGAAGAAGTTCTCGTCCCATCCATCCTGAAAGCGCCGGTTCTGGACGTTCTCCTGCATGGAACGCACGCGTTGGGCGCGTCTGGCCGTCCCGGCGCTGGTCCGGCCATCGCCGTTTCGTTCTTCCTGGTCGCTATCGTTTGCGGGGTCGCGGGGCTCGGCTACGCCGAGCTCGCTTCCATGATCCCCATCGCCGGAAGCGCGTACACCTACACCTACGCAACCATGGGCGAACTTACCGCATGGATTATCGGCTGGGATTTAATCCTCGAATACGCCGTCTCCAATATGGCCGTAGCCGTGGGTTTTTCGGCCTATGTAAACAGCCTCCTGAATTCGCTGGGCATTCATTTACCGGACGCGCTCAGCACTCCGGCATACCAACCAATGATTGGCTGGCTGCCGCATTTTAATCTGGTTGGATTCTTGATCGTGATGCTGCTTACCGTCCTCCTCGTCACCGGCATCAAGGAGTCCGCCACCTCCAACAGCATCATGGTGGCCATCAAGCTGGTCGCTATCTTCGTCTTTGTGGTCTTCGCGTCCAAGTACATCAACCCCATCAACTGGAGGCCATTCGCACCCAATGGCTTTCAGGGCATTCTCACTGGCGGCGCGATCGTTTTTTTCAGCTACATTGGCTTCGACTCCGTTTCTACGGCCGCGGAGGAGTGCAAGAATCCGAAGCGCGATTTGCCGCTCGGGATCATGGCGTCTCTGCTGATTTGCGCAGCGCTGTACGTTGGAGTCGCCATAGTTCTCACGGGCATCCAGCCGTACCACATCTACCGCGGCGATGCCGCCCCGGTCGCCACCGCTCTTCACAATATCGGCCTCGACAAACTCCAGCGCTGGGTCACCATTGGCGCGCTGATGGGCATGATCTCTTCACTGCTCGTCTACCAATATGGCCAAGCGCGCGTATGGTTCGCGATGTCTCGCGACGGTTTGCTGCCGGCCGCGTTCAGCAAGGTTCACAAGCGCTTTCGTACTCCGCACTTCGCCACCTGGATAGCCGGCATCGTCGTGGGCATTCCGGCAGGTATTTTTGATATCGGCACGCTCGCGGATCTCTCCAACATCGGGACGCTTTTCGCGTTTGTTCTGGTGGCGATTGCCGTGCTCGTGCTGCGCAAAACGCAACCCAACCGCCCGCGAGGCTTTCGCGTGCCCTTGGTGCCCTTTCTACCGATCCTCTCGGTTGTGACGTGCGTCCTGTTGATGGCCAGCCTTACGCTGGAAAATTGGATTCGATTTTTTGTGTGGCTCGCTATTGGACTTGTGATTTACTTTGCTTACAGTCGCCATAGGAGCACCCTGAACCCGTCGCCCCGGGCTTAAAGGCATTGCGCGAATGGCCCATCGTCCCTACATGGTTCGGAAAAGTTGCGCTGCTTCGTTCGGCGTCATTCTGCTGCTTTGCACGCTTCTTCCATCACCGGCTTATGCTTGGGGAAACAATGCGCAGCGTCTGATTGTGTCGCGCGCGGTGGATACTCTTCCTAGCGACATTCGGGCCTTTTTCGACAGCCAACGCGATTTTCTCGTCCAGCACGTCAACGACCCGCTGAACGAATTGGACAAAAAGCCTAACGAGCGCACCAACCACTTCATTGAACTTGATAAATACGGCAAATTCCCTTTCGAAGCTCTCCCGCGAGACTACAAAGCAGCCATCACCAAATACAGCAAATCTAAAATTGCATCTAGCGGTCTGCTTCCGTGGCAAATCGGCGTTTACAGCCAGAAACTTACTGAAGACATGAAGGCGGGCCGTTGGGAAGACGCCAAGCTCGACGCCGCGTTCCTGGCCAACTACGTCGCCGAAGCTCACGATCCCTTCAACACCACGGAAAACTTCAATGGAAAGGTTTCCGGGCAAAGTGGCGTAAACGATCGCTTCAACACCGTGCTGATCGACCGCTTTGGTTCTTTCTTTCCGCTCAGCCCACGCGATGCCTCGTACATCCACGATCCGACCGACAATGCCTTCGAAATTGCCTTGAGCGCTCACAGTCAGGTGGAATCGATCCTGATCGACGATCGCAGAGCCAAACGCGGACAGAATTCCTACAACGACGAATACTACGATCGCTTCTACAATCTCGCGGCTGCCACGCTAATCCGCCAGCTCTCCGAGGCTTCCACTGATGTCGGTTCCTACTGGCTCACTGCGTGGATCAACGCCGGTAAGCCTTCGTTTCCCCACTGAGCCCACCCGCGTGACGCCCGACTCCGATCCGAAGAGTTTCCTGCGCAAGTTGCCGAAAGCCGAACTCCACCTGCACCTGGAAGGCGCGTTGTCTCCTCCGCGCGTCGCCGCGCTTGCGAAAAAGTATGGTGTGGAACTCACTGCGGCCGAACTTCAGCAACGCTACAACGCGCGCAGCTTTGCGCAATTCCTGGAACTCTACAAATGGGCAACCTCTTTCCTCCGCGAACCGGAGGACTACGCGCAGCTCGCCCAAGACGCCTGCGCCAACCTGCAAGAAGAAGGCGTGGTCTATGCCGAAATCACCCTCTCCATCGGCGTGATGCTCTTACGCAAGCAAGATGTCCGCGCCAACTTCCGTGCCATCCGCAAAGTGTTTGTGGAAAGGTCAGCAGCAAGCCAAGGTCCAACCGCCCAGTTCATTTTTGACGCCGTGCGCCAATTCGGCCCGGCACCAGCCATGGAGATTGTCGAACTCGCCGCCGAGCATCGCGAACAAGGAGTCGTGGCCTTCGGCCTCGGTGGCGATGAACTCTCGCTTCCCTTCTCCGAATTTCAACCTGCTTACAAACGCGCCGCCCAGACTGGCCTCCATCTGCTGGCCCACGCAGGCGAAACCGGCGGCCCGGAACAGATTCGCGACGCGATCGATCTACTAGGCGCGGAACGCATCGGCCACGGCATTGCCGCCATACGCGACCCCAGCCTGATGACCCGCCTCGCTCAACGCAAAGTCCCGCTCGAAATCTGCCCCACAAGCAACCTCCGCACCAACGCCCTCAAGCTGCAGTTAAACGGCAGTGATCTTTCGCTGCTCGATCATCCGCTTCCAAAGCTCTTTCGCGCGGGCATTCCGGTCTCACTCTCCACCGATGACCCCGCCATGTTTCACACCACGCTGGTCGAAGAATATCTCCACGCCAGCAAAATGGGCCTCTCGTTAGACGAGCTCCTGCAAATCAACCGCGCCGCCTTCCATCAAGCTTTTTTGCCCGCCGACCGTCGCAGCGCTCTTCTGCTTCGCATAGGAACGGCTTCCTCGGCGTGAAGCCCCAAGCCCTCTCTTGCTATACTTTTCCCATGAAAGCACACGTATGGGTAATGCCGAAACGCACCGTCCTCGACCCCCAGGGAAAAACCATTCACCACGCGCTGGCGGGTCTGGGTTACGCGCAAATCTCCGACGTACGCCAGGGCAAATTCTTCGTTCTCAATCTCGATGGCTGGAGCCGCGAAGAAGCGCAATCGCAGCTCGAACGCATCTCCAAAGATGTCCTGGCTAACCCGGTGATCGAGGAATATCGTTTCGAGATTGTCGACTAACGCGACGTCGCGACAATATCCGATGCCACTCTTTCGCCAACAAAGCGCACCAGCGATTCCCGCCATCCTTATCCAGATCGCGCTCCTGATGGCTCTCGTGGCCCTCGCGGGATTTTCTGCCGGCTGCAAGCAGCGGGAACCCGGTGAAACTTCCGATCCACAGCTCAAACCTATTCAGGAGATGCTCCAGCAAAACCTGCCCATCGGCGCATCGGACGCCAAGGTACAGATCTTCCTCTCTTCCCG
>Ga0210383_10000159_pt1 | contig 69124 bp, 47 predicted proteins | sample IncBWC14OmetaG_FD_160072 | JGI IMG/M metagenome (GOLD analysis project Ga0210383, IMG submission 160072) | Forest soil microbial communities from Barre Woods Harvard Forest LTER site, Petersham, Massachusetts, United States - Inc-BW-C-14-O ...
CGGATTTGTTGCAGTCTGCGCCGGGTCGAGTTGGGGCAGAGGCTCGACAAGTTTCGGGACATAGAGAGGCGAGCCCAGGAGAAAGGCGAGTAAGCTGAGAATTTCCATCGATAACTTCAAACGTTCCTCCGTGATTTACCGCTAAAAGCTGGCGAGTCTAAACATTCTTCCCTAAGGATCCAAGGCTCTCATAAAGTGCCTGCGGTCTTAGACGCGCGAACTCACGCGAATGGCTTTTTCTCCATGGCTGGTGCGGAAGCGATGGAAAAACTGCGGCTGCCGATCTTGGAAACGAAGCGGCAAAGCTGGCAACGGTGATCGTGCGTTTCCAGTTGCGAGTAGGCGCGGGCGAACGCGGCTTGCAGTCGCAGGAGCTCATCCGAAATGGTTTTGTCGGCAAAGCCAAGGGAAGCAACTTCGTCGCGGCGACGGTGCCAACTTTCTAAAGCTTTTTGGCAAGCAAAAAGTAGCTTCTCGTAGTCGGTGCAGATCGCTGTCCTAAAGGGGCTTTCCGAGTTCTCCGAATGCATGGCCTCATCCTCGGAATAGTGGGGAGCACGTGATGCGCCAAACAATTAAGTGACGGAAGAAGAGCAGGTTGGACTTGAAATGAAGGCTTCAAGAGTGCAGGCCTAGTACGAAACTTCGCACCAATCTCGAACAGGATCCTGTAATTCTTACCGTTTTGTTTCTTGAACCAGCTCGAACGCTGCGACTATTTTTGTTGTGGCTCTTTCAGTTTATTGTCGTCATTTGGGTCCAGTTCCACGGATTGCGGTATTTCTCGATCGCGAGTTGCTTACGTGGCAATCGCGGCGTCGACGCCATGGTCGACGACAAGCTGCTTGAGATCGTGGCTAAGAGAACGCTTAGTCGGGCGGGTTCTTGACAGCGGTCCTTGCTTGCGGGAAAGTGTGTCACAATCTGGGTTCGGGATCAGGAGAGGACGCTTGCGGAATTTGCCGATGGACAGCGAAATAGCGGCGCGATGTACTGATGCATCTAACTGCATAATGGGTTGTTGTGTCACTACGGTGGAAGCGAAGGCAGAGATTGGATTTTTGGGAGAAGCGCAAAGTGGCATTGAGCAAGCACCGAGAAATGATGGCTCCGCTGACCCATCCAGGGGATGGGAGCTGGGGCTTGCAAGAGCAGAGGAATACTGGGGTCGTTGAGCTTGCCGTTGTTCGTTGTGAATTTCCAGACACAAAAATTTGTGCAAAAGCCCATGGACGTGATGTTGGCTTGCGCGTGAAATTGCCGCGGGGCTCGCGGACTCGACCGGAGCTGCAGGTATGGCACGCAATTTAGAGGAGACGAACATGAGTGTGAAAGTTTTGATACCGACGCCGTTGCGGGTGCATGCGCAGGGCAAATCGGCCGCGGAGTTTCCGGCGCAGACGGTGTCTGAAGCGTTGAGCCACTTAACGACGGAATTCGCGGAATTGAAACGGCACTTGTTCACGGAGGAAGGAAAGCTGCGGAGCTTCGTGAATGTGTATTTGAATGGCGAAGACATTCGTTATCTGGCGCAGGAAAAGACGCCGACTAAAGACGGGGACACGATCAATATTATTCCGTCGATTGCCGGTGGGGCGCCAACGTTGACATCTGCAGAGAAGTTGAGCAACGAAGAAATATTACGGTACAGCCGGCACTTGATCATGCCCGAGGTGGGCATGGAGGGGCAGTTGAAATTGAAGGCAGCCAAGGTGCTGTTGATCGGGACGGGGGGACTGGGCGCGCCGCTCGGATTGTATTTGGCGGCGGCGGGAGTGGGAAAACTAGGTTTGGTGGATTTTGACGTGGTGGATTTCACGAATTTGCAAAGGCAGGTGACCTTCGGGACGAGCGATGTCGGAAAGAAGAAGAGCGAGGCGGCGCGGGCGCGGCTTTCGAATTTGAATCCCGATATTGAAGTGATCGCGTATGAGACGATGCTGACGAGCGAGAACGCGCTCGAGTTATTCAAGGATTACGACATCATTGTGGACGGGACGGACAATTTTCCTACGCGATATCTGGTGAACGACGCTTGCGTGTTGCTAGGCAAGCCGAATGTGTACGGGTCGATTTTCCGGTTTGAGGGGCAGGCGACGATTTTTGGAATGCCGGATGGGCCGTGCTACCGGTGTTTGTACCCGGAACCGCCTCCGCCGGGGCTGGTACCGTCTTGCGCGGAAGGCGGAGTGTTGGGAGTGTTGCCGGGAATTGTGGGATCGATCCAGGCGATGGAAACGATCAAAGTGATTTTGGGCAGCGGCCGAAATTTGAAGGGACGATTGCTGGTATTTGACGCCCTGGAGATGAGCTTCCGTGAGTTCAAGCTGCGGAAAAATCCGAAGTGCCCGATGTGCGGCGAGCACCGGACGATTCACAAGCTGATCGATTATTACGAATTCTGCGGCGTGCGGGGCGAAGAAGCGCCAGTGCCGGATTTGCAAGTGCCGGAAATTACGCCGAGGGAATTGAAGGCGCGGCTGGACCAGGGCGACGATTTGTTTGTTCTGGACGTACGGGAACCGCACGAATACCAGATCTGCAATCTACAGGGACATTTGATTCCATTAGGCGAATTGCCGAGGCGGGTGCACGAGCTGGATCCTTCGCGAGAGATTGTGGCATATTGCCGGAGCGGCAGGCGTTCGGGGGAGGCGATTGATTTTTTACGGAAGGCGGGATTTAGGAAGATCCACAACCTGAAGGGCGGGATATTGGCTTGGTCGGACGAGGTGGATGGGACAATACCGAAGTATTAAAGAGCGGGAGCGGTAAGGAAGTACAGGAACGGGAAGGACTCCAGGGGCACCACCAGCGGGAGCAAGCCGCGTGGCTTGAGATCTTCCTCTTCTCAAAATCACAACATAAGTCGAGGATGCGTGCGAGGCGCTGGCATGAAAGCCATTGCTACATGGCGTCGGACGGCCGAATTAGTTTAGGAGTTCGATGGGGGCGCCGGCTCGGCCTAAGAAGAGGCCGGGGCGGGCGGTGGTTGGTTTGGCATTGTCCCAGACCAGGGCCCCATTGACGAAGACTTTTTCGATTCCCGAGGGGAGAGCGGTTGGATTGATGTAGGTCGACCGGTCGATTACCGTATCGGGATTAAAAAGAACCAGATCGGCATAAGCGCCTACGCGAATGGTGCCGCGATCTTTCCAGCCGAGACGCTGAGCGGGCAGAGAGGTCATTTTACGAATGGCTTCGGGCAGCGTGAGCCAGTGTTTTTCGCGGACGTACACGCCAAGGACGCGTGGAAATGTGCCGGCACCGCGGGGATGGCTGGCCCCGATGCCGCCATCGCTGGCGACCATGACCCAAGGCTGCTGATAAAACGCCTTGATGTCTGATTCGATCATCGATTGGCAGATGATGCTGGCTTCGGTGTTGGCGGCGTCTCCCTCACGGACCAGTCGAATAAACATATTCACATCGGAAATGTGGGCGGCCTTGGCGAGATCGGCGAGGGTGTGGCCGGCGTATCCGGGATTCGGCTTAAATTCGGTGATGGTGATGTGGGAGGCTCCGCCGACATCGGCAAGGCCTTGGGCGGCGCTTTTCGGATTTTCGTATTGCTTGTCGGGGATGAGGACTTTGAGATTGGCGTGCCACGCGTCGTAAGGATAGCAGTCGGCCATGAAATCAACGCCCCGGCGACGCGCATCATTGATTATGTTGATGTACGCGGCGGCTTTGCCCTGAACCGCGACGGTACCGAGCTTGATGTGCGAGTGTTCGACGGGAATGTGCGCGCGTTCAGCGATGGTGATTTCCTCGTTGAGAGCTTCAAAAGATTTGTCGGCTTCGTCGCGAATGTGGGTCATGTAGATTCCCCCATGCTCGGCGGCCACTTTGGCGAGCGCGACGAGCTCAGCGGTGTCCGAATAGCTGCCCACTTCGTACTCGAGGCCGGAGGATAGGCCGAGGGCCTGCTGATTCATCGCTTGACCAACGAACTGTTGCATCAATCGAATTTCATCGGGACTAGCGGTGCGCTTGTAATCTTTGCCCATAGCTTGCTCGCGAATAGTGGCGTGTCCAGCGAAGATGGAAAGGTTCGGCGCGGTGTGAAGCTGTTCGACGGAGCGTACCCAAGTGATGATGGGCCAGGGAGACTCGCCGTCTGGACCGACGACGAGGGACGTGATGCCCTGAGCGATCTGAGATTCGGCCAGCGGGTCGGCAAGGACGCCTTCGGCGGAATGATTGTGAATATCGATAAAGCCCGGGGCCAGGACGAGGCCTTTGGCGTCGATGACGGATTCACCTTTTTCGGGCGAGAGGTCGCCGATTTCTTCAACGTGATTGAAGTTGACGCGGACATTGGCCTGGCGAAGGGGTGCGCCGGTGCCGTCGGCCAGTTGGGCGTTGACGATAAGGAAGGAAGGCGGCTTTTGTTGGGAGTGAACAGGAAGCAAAAGACAAAACGCCAGACAGAATATGGCAAGTAAAAAAAGAGAGTTTGCGATTCGCATCCGAAATTGATTCCCGATATTGAAATCAACCAACCTAAGTTCTGTCGAATAGAACATAGCACGGGAGGGAAGGCATCACAGGTTGAACATTGCTGGATGGCGCGTATCAGTGGAGCCTGTGTTCAGCATGAGGTCACAACTTGGCGTGGGGAGCAGTGTAGGGATTGCAACATGGATCTTTGGTTGGCGCTGGTTCCATCAGTTCGATGCGAGTGAGATCGGGATCGAAGATATCAAATTGCCATTTGCCGTCGCGGCCGATTTCGGATTTGTCGTCGGCAAATTTCGAATCGAGGGGAAGACCATTCTTGTGAAGTTGGTCGAGGGTGCGTTCCATGTTGGGGACCCCGAGACAGAAATGATTTTGCACGCCGAGTTCCTGGTGATCGGCATTGGCAGGAATGTTTAACATGAATTCGACCCAGTCCGATCCATCGGGAACCTGGATTTCAAACCAATCGATGTCTGAATCCTTTTGCGGAGTGCCAGGTGGAAGATCCTTGAAGCCGCCCCTCCAGTAAAGACGGAAACCGAGAATATCCATATAAAAATGCTTCATTGTCGCGAGGTTCTTGACGACGAAGCCAGCGTGAAAAAGACGTGAGCTGACCTGATTTGGCGGCACGCGAGCCACGGAGATTTCCGAAAACGATTGAACGAAAGCGATGCGATTGCCTTCGGGATCTTTGGTTTCGATGAAGGGAATTCCGTGAGGCGTGTTTTTGATTTCAGAGACCGAAACGCGTTGGGAGAGCAGGTAATTGCGCATCTCTCGAACGCTGGTGGTGCGGAAAGCGACCTCGTCGAGCCAGGAACCGGGATCGCCCGGTTGAGCCTCAGTTAGTTCGATATGTTGGGAGGCGTTGACGACGAAGCAGGGATTTTTCACGTTGATGCAGCCGTTTGAGCCAGTTCGAAGACCGAGAATTTTGGTGTAGGTTTCCGATGATTTCTGGAAATCGCTGGCCTTAATGCGCACGAAAGCGATGCCGGAGATTTGAGGCCGCGGTGGAGTTTGCGCACGCACGAAAGGTGTGAGTAGGAAGGTTGCACAGGCGAGAATTGCGGCACGCGACATGGATGCACCTCAAGGTACGGATGTTTGATTCTATCTTAGTGGTGGTCGGCTCTCTGGTTGATGACCGTAAAAGCGGCGCCGATCGGCCGCGCTTGAAAGTTAAAAGGTGACGGCGGTTAGGGCTTTGTGGGCCAGGTCGGCGGCACCGGGCTTGCCGGCCAACACGAGGTTGGCCCATTCGGCGGCAGCATAGGAAATACGAACGGCTTCCGTGGTGAGTGATTCGGGGCCGCCGGAGTCCGAGTTGCCGAAGAAGATGCGGTCCATTGGGCGGGAAGCAATCATGCGGTTTTTTGTATATTGGCCGGGGACAGCCATCATCATGGCATGGCCGCGGCGATAAAGGCGAATCTCAATGGGATCAACGTTGAATTCGGGCAAGCACTTCTGGAAATCCTGCAGCACTTTAGCGGCGAAATCCTTGCAGCCTGATTCCTCAAGGAGAATGGAGCGCTGATATTCGCGAAGGGCTGAATAGAAGGTGAGGATTTCATACTTTGGTCTGTAGCCAGGCTGATTGCGAATGGTCCAATCGGCGACGATGAAGTCTGTGAAGGAATTGCCGGGGCACCAATTGTCGTAGCCCTTGTTGTAAATGCGCTTGTCAAAAATCATGTTGATCATGGGGATGGGCGCGTAGCGCATGCGGCGCATGGCTTGTTTCTGATCGGTGGCCAGACCGGCGACGAGGCGAGAAGTGATGAACTTGGGCGAACACATAAGGACGACTTTTGCGGAGACGGTCGTGAGCTTGTCTTCTTGCATGTAGGTGACGCGAACTTCACTGGCGTCGGGAACCACGGCAACGACTGTGGCGCCGCCGAGCATTCGTTCGCCATATTTCGGCTTCATCGCTTCCACCAGCTTGTGACTGATACAACCTAAGCCGCCGGGAAGAATGACGCGGGTGCTGTCTTCACCCTTGATGAGGTATTGCGCGTCGACGACACCGATGAACGCGGTGGTGTCTTCGGTGACGGCACCCCAGTTGGAGAGGCCGTAAGCGTCCCACCATTGGGTGACCTCAGGGGCGTAGTTCTTGGTGATTTCGGTGAATGGCTTGGAGTCGAGCTCCAGCATGTCTTTGTGGGGATCGATTTTGAGAATATCGGCGGCAAACTTTTTGAAACTGGCGACGGTTTCTTTGGTGTAGGGGAGCTGGCTGAGGCCGGAGCGCCAAGTGTCTGGAGTGTAGACGCCGTTGACGATGGTGGGGTCAGGCATGTCAATGGGAAGAAGATCAAGGCCGATTTCCTTGGCGAGATGGTCACTGTCACTGCCGCGAAAATCGTACGCAGCGGCCGTGGAGTAAGGCTGGCCCGCGAATTCCTCCTGATAGGCGTTGCCGCCGAAGTGATCTTCCTTTTCGAGGAGGAGCCAATCTTTGCCACGGAGAAAATAGGCAGCGGAGAGTCCGGCCATGCCACCACCGACGATGGCGATATCGACTTTGCGGGTGGCGTCGGGCTTGGCGAAGGTGTGGCCATCACGGACTTCGTGGCAGATGGCGAAGTGTTCGCCTTCGACGCTGGCAGGTTTGGTGTCGGGCTCGGCGAGAAGAGCTTTGTCAATGGGACAGCCGGAGGCGATGGAACCGGCGACCAGGAATCTGATGAAATCGCGACGGGAGTTAGCGGCCTTTAGATTTTTAGTCATGAATTTTTATTTCCGGAAAAGGATTAAGTTTTTTGCATTCCTGCTTGCGACTACAGATTGTTGACTTCGTTCAGACTGTAAACCCGGCGACGAGTCGCCGCACTTCACAAAAGAAATCATGGACGCTCCAGTAGTTCGCGCGGTTCGTTGTCGAGGGTCCGGGTGCGGATTTGGTACCAAATGAGGATGAGGATTACGGAGAGGACAAAAATTAACGTGGAGATGGCGTTGATTTCGGGGGTGATGCCGCGGCGGAGCCTGGCCCAGATTTCGAGGGGGAGAGTGTTGTCGCGGCCGAGGAGGAAGAAGGTGACGGCGATTTCGTCCATGGAGAGGGTGAAAATGAGCAAGGCGGAGGCGATGAGAGACAGTTTGAGATTCGGGAGAGTGATGCGCCAGAAAGTTTGCCAGGGAGTCGCGCCGAGATCGAGGGATGCTTCTTCCTGAGCGCGATCCATTTTTTGCAGCCCGGCGAAGAGTTCGGTGGTGGCGACGGAGATGAGCGCGGTGCCGTGTCCCAGGAAGACAGTGAGAAGACTGAGCTGAATGCCGATGCGGTTGACGAACATTAATAAGGAGAGTCCGGTGATGATGCCGGGAAGAACGAGAGGAAGCAGGACGAGGCGGCGAAAGAGGGATTTGCCGGGGAGACTCGCGCGATCGAGAGCCAGGGCGGCGAAGAGACCCAGCGTAAGGGAGAGAGCAACGGCACCAAGCGCGACGAGGAGGCTGTTGAGGACGGAATCCCAGATGGCGCTATCGGCGAACAGTTGCTGATACCAGTGAAGAGTGAACTGCTTTGGGGGAAAGCCGCCTACGCCGTTTTGGTTGAACGAGTAAAGGATGAGAACGACGATCGGCAGATAGAGAAAGGCAAAGATGAGCAGTGAGAACGCGGCAAGAAGCGGTGCGCGATTGGATCTGTCGTTGACCGTGACACTCATCGGAAGGCCCACCGTTTCTCGAGGCGTTCGGTAAGAAAGAGGAGAGCGATGGTCAGAAGAAGAATACTCACGGCGATCGCGGCGCCGAGCGGCCAATCATAGGCGGTGCCGAAAAGGCTTTGGACGATGTTGGCGATCATGATGCTTGAAGGGCCGCCGACAAGCATTGGACCGAGGAAATCGCCGAGGGTGAGAACAAAGGCGAAGGTAGCGCCGGCAATCAGACCAGGGAGCGACAGAGGAAGAATGACGCGAAGAAACGTGGCGCGAGGGCTGGCACCGAGATCGTGGGAGGCTTCGATGAGATTGCGCGGGATGTGTTCGAGCGAAGCGTAGAGGGGGAGAAAGACGAACGGAGTGTAGATGTGAGTGAGCATGAGAATGACGGCGAAAGGGCTATAGAGGAAAAAGCTAACCGGCTCTTTGGTGATGTGAACGTATTGGAGGAAGCCGTTGAGGACGCCATCAGAACCCAGGATGGGTTTCCAGGCGTAACCGCGGACCAGATAGCTGACCCAGAGGGGAACGATGACGAGTTGGTAGAGAAGATCCTTGCGAACGCCGGCGTGGAAGGACATGTAATAGGCGAGCGGATAGCCGAGGAGGAGTGAGAGCACGGTGACGCTGGCGGCAATGCGGGCAGTGCGGAAAAGAACTTCGGCGTAAACGGGATTGTGGAGGAGCTTGGCGTAATTCTGAAGATTCCATTGGTGGACGATGACGCCGTCGCGGACGAGCCAGAAACTGTGGGCAAACATGAGCGCATAGGGAAGAAGCAGGAAGAGGCCGACCCAGAGGAGGGGTGGGAGGGAGACGACGGTTTTGTAGAGGCGGGAGTACATGGAAGTTGTTAGTTTTAAGTTTTAAGTAATAATTCCTCGGGCGATCGGTTTTTGGCTTGGATCGGGATCTCTGTTGGGTTGTGGTTGAGATCCTTCGCTTCTCTCGCGATGACAAATTTCATTTGGCATCTTCCTTTCATTGGTCGAGCTCTATTGCCTCAGCGGGATCGAATGTGAATTCGTGTTCGCCGGTCAGGATGCCGCGGGCGGGGATGCGGACGCGGAGCAGTTGGCCGGCGCAATCGACCTCCAGTTGCTCGACGGAACCGGAGAAAATTTGTTGATGGATACGTGCAGGGAAACGGACCATGTTGGGTATGGATGAGTCTTCTGTGGCTAGCTGGATCGCTTCTGGGCGAAGAGAAAAGAGAGAGGGACCGTTGGCGGCGTTGGTGGGCCAGTGCAGGCTGCCGCTGGTAGCAATTCCATCGCGGACTTCTGCGTGGAGCAGGTTAGTTTGGCCGATGAACTGGGCGGTGTAACTGGTGGCGGGGCGGGCATAGATCTCGCGCGGCGAAGCGACTTGTTCGAGAGCACCGTCTTTGAGCAGGGCGATGCGGTCGGAAAGAGCCATGGCTTCTTCCTGGTCGTGAGTGACGAAGAGAAACGTAATGCCTAGTTCGCGCTGGAGGGATTTTAGTTCGCCCTGCATTTGCTTGCGAAGATTAGCGTCGAGGGCGGAGAGCGGCTCATCGAGAAGAAGAAGTTGCGGGCGATTGACGAGCGCGCGTGCAAGCGCGACGCGCTGTTGCTGGCCGCCGCTGAGACGAGTGGGCCGCGCAGCGGCGTAATCCTGCATTTTGACCATGCGGAGAGCGGCGTCGACACGCGTGGGAATTTCTGCGGCGAGGGAATTGGTGACGCGAAGGCCATAACCGACGTTGTCCGCGACGGAGAGATGCGGGAAGAGCGCGTAATGCTGGAAGACGGTGTTGACGCGGCGCTTGTAGGGAGGAAGCGTGTCGAGGCGAGCGCCGCTCATCCAGATTTCGCCGGAGGTAGGTTGTTCGAAACCGGCGATGAGGCGGAGAAGCGTGGTCTTTCCGGAACCGCTTTCGCCAAGAAGGGTGAGGAACTCGCCGGACGCAATTTGCAGGGAAATATTCTTGAGAACCTGGCGAGGACCAAACTGCTTGCCGATGCTGCGCACTTCGAGGAGCGCCGCTAGGGGCGAGAGAGAGAGCGGCGGGTTGGAGGAAACGACGGTCACTGGGCGGCTTTGATCTCGTTCCAGATTTCGATGTACTGGGCGCGGCGCGGTACGTCTCGCCAGAAATAGATTCGTTGCATGTAGGCATCGGGGTCATCGAGATGCAGGCCCTTCTTCTCGGCGTCGGTCATGAATTGGGCGGCGGATGGATTCGCTGGAGTGTAATGAGTGACGTCGGTGATTTTTTTCTGAGTTTGCGCCTGGATCATATATTCGAGGAAGGCATACGCAAGATCCTTGTTGGGACTCGCCTTGGTGATCATGAGGTGATCGATCCAGCCGGTGGTGTTTTCTTTGGGGATAGTTTCGCCGATGGGGAAATTGGCCTGGCGAAGCTGCTTAGTCATGAGCGGCCAGCCCATGGCGGCGATGATTTCGTGGTTTTCGAATAGATTGGTGAGTTCGCCGCCGGTAGACCAGATTTTGCGGATGTTGGGCTTTAGTGCGAGGAGTTTCTGTTTGACGGCGGCGAGCTGGTCATCCGAAAGATTGTAGAGTTGCGAAGGATCGGGCTTGTCGTAGCCGAGGAGCTGCGCGGCCATATATAAGGTAGAGAGATCGTCCCAGACAGAAATTTTCCCCTTATATTTCGGATCCCAGAAGATGGCCCAGGAATCGGGGGGTTGCGCGAAGGCGGTCGTGTCATAGAGGAGAGGATTGGGGCCCCACATGAAAGGGACGCCGAAGGTTTGGCCGTTGATTTTGACGAGGGGAAGGTCGCGCAGTTTGGGAGAGAGTTGTGAGTAGGTCGGAATTTTTGTGAGATCGAGAGGTTCGGCAAGATTGGCGCGGGCGATGGAAGTGGCGACGTCGCTCGAGGGAGATATGACGTCGTAGTTGGAGGCGCTGCCGCCACGGAGTTTGGCTACGAGGTCGTCGCTGGAGCCCATGTAGGATGCGGTGACTTTGCAGTCGTGGGATTCCTCGAAGGCGTGAATGAAGGAAGGATCGGCGTAGCCTTCCCAGACAAGGAGGTTGAGGGAGGGTTGTTTGTTTTCGCAGGAGCCAAGAAATAGCGCGCAGGAAAGAAGGAGTAGAGCGAGCGCAGGGTCGCCCTTAAGAGCGCTAGTGAGCATTGGCTTCATAAACGATTTTGCCTCCGACTATAGTCAGGACCACTTTGGTTTCGTCGATTGTGCGGGGATCGATTTCGAATATGTTTTTATCGACGACGATGACGTCGGCAACCTTACCGATTTCCAAAGAGCCTTCGGATTTTTCAAGATGGCCGGCGTAAGCGGCGTCGATGGTGTAACCTTCGACCGCTTGCGCGACAGTTAATTTTTGTGAGGGAACAAAACCGCCGGCGGGTTTGCCGTCGGCAGTCTGGCGCGTGACGGCCGTTTGAATGCCCTCCCAGGGATTCAGAGTGACGACGGGCCAATCGCTGCCGAATGTGTAACGCCCGCCCTGTTGCGCTATGGTTTTCCAGAGCCAGGCGCGGGCGGCGCGGTCCGGACCAACGTTGCGAGCCCAAACGTCCAGCGTGTCCTCGTCAGGATAGGCGTGGAGAGGCTGCATGCTCGCGACGACACCGAGCTTGGCGAAGCGGGGAATGTCCACGGCCGTGATGGTTTCGATGTGCTCGATACGATTGCGATTGTTCCTGGTGTGATTCATGTGTTCGGCGAATTCGTAAGCGTCGAGCGCCGTGCGAACGGCGTAATCGCCGATGGCGTGGGTGTAGAGCTGAAAGCCTTTTTTATCGAGGGCGGCGACGGCGGCTTTGTATTTTTCGGGATCCCAGAAGAGAGCGCCCTTGGTAGAAGGATCGTCGGTGTAGGGTTCGAAGAATGCGGCGGTGTGGGACTCGACTACCCCGTCGAGAAAAAACTTGACGCTGTTTGCGTCGATCCATTCATCGTGAAACTTTTTTCTGGCGGATTCGAGGGCGTCGAAATCCTGTGGACGCACTCCGACGGGTTCGAGAACGTAGGCGACGTGGAGACGAAGGGAGAGTTGATTTTCGTCACGAAGTTCCTGGAAGACGTCAAGGTGTTCGAAGTCGCCGCCGGCGCTGTGGACGCGTCCGAGTCCATTCTGATTCGCCCACCTGATGGCGGCACGATAGGCATTGAGAGTCTCGACTTCGGTGGGCTTCGGCATGACCTTGCTGACGAGATCGCCGGCGGATTCCTTCAGAGCGCCGGTGGGTTCGCCGGTGACGGGATCGCGAACAATTTCCCCGTTGGGAGGATTGGCCGTGGCTTTGGTAATGCCTGCGAGGGCCAAGGCTTTGGAATTTGCCCAGAAGGTGTGGAAGTCGTAGCACGTCAGGAAGACAGCGATGGCAGGGAATGATTGGTCCAAATATTTTTTGTCAGGCAAGGTTTGCGAGCCGAACATGGCGTAGTTCCAACCGCCGCCGAGAATCCACTTGTTGTCGGGATGCTGCTCGACGTAAGCGCGTAGGCGACTCTGAATTTCCGCAACGTCCTTGGCGCCCTCCAGGTTGACCTGGGCCAAGCTGAGGCCGCCATCGAGCATATGAATATGAGAGTCGGTGAACGAGGGAAGGACGAGTTTGCCTCCGGCATCAATCATTTTTGTGCCAATGCCACGAAAGCGAGCGACTTGTTCGTCCGAGCCGACGGCGACAATTTTGCCTTTTCGAATGGCCAAGCTCTGCGCCCAAGGCTTCTTTGCGTCGACGGTATAAATTTTAGCGTGAACGATGAGGATGTCAGCGGGGGCGACGCGAGCAGACTGCTGCGCGTGAGCAGCAATGACGCTCAGAAGGAGCGAAAGGAACAGCAGGGCTGGCAAAGGACGGCGCTGGGATCGCACGAAACCCCTTTCGGTGACTCTTCCGTGTTCCGTTTCATTTTCGCAGTGCGATTCTTGCGGCGGCTGCGAGTCAAAACAAAATCAGAACGTGGGCGGAGTGTTGACCCACAGAATCCAGACTTCCGAACGCCCCGGGTTCTTCCAGCGGTGCGGCGTGGAGCTTTCGAAATAAAGGCTGTCGCCGGATTTCAGGCGATAGTGGCCGCGATCATGCAGCCAGATTTCGAATTCGCCGCGCAGGACGTGTAGAAATTCCTCGCCCTCGTGCGTGTAGGATTCACCGCTGGTGCCCCCGGGCTTGATACGGAACAGATGGGGCTCCATGGCGGTATTGCCCCAGGCGAGAAGCTCCATGCGCACCTTGGGACTGGTTTCGAGGACCTTGCGTTGGGAGGGGCGAACAAGGTGTTGAGCGTCGCCGTTGGTTTCAAACATCGAGAGGATATTGGTTTTATAAAAACGCGCGATGCGCTGAAGTGTGGCGACAGACGAACGCATCTGGCCGCGCTCCAGGGCACTGAGAAAACCGACGGAAACTTTTGTGGCGCGAGCGACTTGAGCGAGAGACAGCCCACGTTTGATACGCAGGCGGCGGAAGCGCTGGCCGGGAGATTGCAGAGCAGCGGCGGGAGCGGAGACGACACCCTGTTTTTTGAGGACGTGCACAATCGCGGCGGGATTGAGGCCGCGAGCGCGGCGTAGAAAGAGAGCGCGTTGCAGCAAGCGAACATCGGACTCCGTATACATGCGGTAGCGGCTTGCCGTGCGTTGAGGAGAGACGAGGCCGAGGGCTTCCCAGGCGCGCAAAGCCGAGGAAGAAATGCGCAGTCGGCGAGCGACATCGGAGATGCGCAGGAGGCGTTGAGCCGACAAAGAATCCGATGCTGTGGACAAATTCTTTCTGCTTGACACGGGTCGTGGCTTTCTCTAAGTTTGCTGGATTATAGTAAGGTTCGCGGTCAGGTTACAACCACGAAGAAACGGTTTATCGGGGAAATCGCTTCTCGGGGAACAGGGGTGAATCAAATGAGATCTGGATTGAGCCGGCTATTCACGGCAGTGTGTTTCCGCAGCGTCCTGCTAAGCGCGATCTTCGGATTGTGCCTGTTCATTGCGGTTCCCGGAGGAAGAGGACAGAGCACTGGCGGGAGAATTCGTGGAACGGTAACGGACACGAGCGGCGCGGCGGTGGTGGGCGCGAAGGTGACGCTGGTCAACGAAGGAACGAACGCCACGCGCGAGGGGCAGACGTCGGCGACGGGCGAATATTTGTTTCTGGAAGTGCCGGTGGGGAGTTATGAAGTCGACGTAGTGGGAACGGGCTTCAAGAAGTTTGCGAGAAAAGGAATCGTGCTGGTGTTAAACGAGATTGCCAGCGTGGACATTGTGTTGCAGGTTGGTGGCTCGACAGAGACTGTGGAAGTGAGCGGGGCGCCACCGGTGATCGACACGACCACGACGCAGTTGGGCGCCGTGATGACGGACCAGTCGGTGCGCGAGTTGCCCCTGAGCACGCGGAATACCTATCAATTGTTGCAGTTACAGCCTGGGGTGCAGTCGCAGTTGGGCGCGGACCTGTTTTACGGTAGCGATAATCCCGGCGTGGTTTCAGTGAACGGAGGCCGCGGGCGTTCAAACAACTACATGGTCAACGGCGGAGACGGCAACGATATTTTCGTGAACGGGCCAGCGATTCAGCCGTCGCCAGACGCGATTGAAGAGTTTCGAGTATTGACGAACACGTTCGACGCCGAGTATGGACGCAACTCGGGGTCGATTGTGAACGTAGTGACGAAGGCAGGAACGAACAACATCCACGGCGACGTGTACGAGTTTTTCCGGAACAACGTGTTGAATACCAAGGGATTTTTTGATCCGTATGTGCCGGATTACCAGCAGAACCAGTTTGGGGCGACACTGGGCGGCCCCATCAAGAAAGACAAGTCGTTCCTGTTTGGTTCGTATGAGGGAAACCGACTGAAACAGGGGATTCCGTCGGGGAACGTTTACCTTCCGACAACCGCTGAGGCAACAGGAGACTTTTCAGCCGATGGGGTGTTTCAGGGAGCGGTAACAGATCCAAACTTTGCGAGCAATTTGTATAACCGCCCGGGATGCGCGGGAGCTCTGGCAACGACCGCGCCAATAGCCGCGGCGCAATTACAGTCGCTGGCGAACGGGTCGTCAACGACACCGGTGGCCTACAGCAGCCTATTTCCGAATTCGCAGGTTCCGACATCGTGCTTCGAGTCGACGGCGAACGCACTATACAAGAATTATGTGGCGCCGGCGGGAACGGGATTGGTGCAGACCGTGCCAAACCTGATAGAGAACGACGATCAATTCACGTTTAGGTTTGATCAAAATTTCTCGGCGACGCAGCACTTCACGGCGTATTACTACTTCGACGACGTCGATCAGACTCAGCCATTTTCGAACTTCCAAGCGGCGGGCGCCAACGTTCCGGGGTTCGGGGGAATTTTTAAGACCCGGGTGCAACAGGTGAATCTGGCTCTGACGTCGACGATTGGTTCGAGTGCAGTAAACGAAATCAGGTTCAACTGGTTCCGCGAGGGCCAGGGAGATTTGAATCACCCGACAAATATCCTGGCGAGCCTGCACGATTCTTGCGGAACGTATGTTCCAGCGTCGCAGTGCTTTGCAGATCCGAACAATCCAAGCTCAGGGATCACCACAAACATCCCCGGACGAGAAGGCGTGCCGTTTGTTGACGTGCTCGGCGGGTTTTCCATTGGGAACAATTTTGAGGGCGAACTGCCTCAGACGGGGAACACCTACCAGTTCTCGGACAACTTCAGCAAGGTTATCGGAGCGCACAGCATCAAGTTTGGCGGAGATTTCCGGATTCAGAAGTTCAACCAGTTCCTGTATTACAACATCAACGGAGACTTTACGATCCAAAATGGCGGATCAAACAATTCCTTGGATCCCGATCCCACTACAAATCCCGACGCCTATCCCGACTACTTTCTCGGTGTGCCCACAACATATTCGCAGGGGGCGGCGCAGGGACTGAATACGACGAACTATGGACTGTATCTGTTCGCGCAAGACAGTTGGAAGATCAAGCCGAACGTTACCTTGAACTACGGCTTGCGTTGGGAACTCAACACGCCGTATGCGGATAGCGAGAATCGTTTGCAAACGTTCCGACCGGGACAGGACACGACACAATATCCCTGCTGGTTGTCCGCGACGAGTGCAGCGAATTTAAATACGACGCCGGGAGATTGCGGACCAAATTCCGCCAACAATGCCTACTTTCCTACGGGATTGGTGTTCCCGGGTGACAAAGGAGTCCCGTCAGGTTTGACTTCCACCTATTACAAGGCGTTTGCGCCCCGCATCGGCTTGGCATACAGCCCAGGCTGGACGGATGGATGGCTGGCGAAATTAACGGGCGGACCGGGGAAATCGACGATCCGCGGCGGGTACGGGATCTTCTACAATCCCATGGAGCAACTGGTGCTGGAACAGTTCAGCGCGGAACCGCCCTTTGGGATCAGCTCCTTTTCGTCCAGTCCAATGTTCAATACACCCTACCTTTCTCAAAGCGGAACGCCGATTCCGAACAATGCCGGGGGAATTATCACGCAAAAACCCACTACGCCTTGCTTCGATCCAGCAGGGCCAGCGGGTTGCGTTGACTGGTCGCAGTTCCGGTCGATTTTGCTGTTCGGCGAATTCCAACCGCACCTGAGGACTCAGTATGCGGAACAGTATAACTTGACGATTGAGCGGCAATTGACTTCCGACATGCTCCTGCGCGTAGCTTATGTTGGGACCCAGGCGCATCACCTGCTTGCTTCGCAAGACCTGGACTATGGAAACCCGCAAACATGCCTGGATTTGAACACGGTCGTAGGTCCCAGTACCTGCACGACGTTCGATTCCGACAATTCCTATAGTTTCGTGCTGCAGCCTGGACAGACTTTTCACATGCCGTATATTCCCGGGCCCAATCCGAACGGTCCGAACACTCCATGTCCATACGGCAAGGCGCAACCGGCAGGCTGTGTGATTACGGCGACCACAGCTACGCCTATCACTCTGGTGGGGTTGCGGCCTTACTCCTCGCCAAACTGCAATCCGTACACGAGTTCAGGATGTCCGTCCGATGGAGTTCCGGTGTTCAGTAATATTTTTTCCGAGAATACCGTGGCTAATTCGAATTACAACGGACTGCAGATTTCCCTCGAGAAAAACTTCTCCCACGGGTTGCTATTTCAGGCGTCCTATACGTACAGCAAGGCGATTGACCAGGGCGCATCGTTTGAAAACGAACTAAACCCGATTAATCCAAATGCGACCAGGGGACTCTCGCTGCTGGACGCAAAGAACAGGTTTGTGTTCAGCCCGGTGTGGCAATTGCCGATTCCGAAGAAGGAAGGATTCGAAGGGAAGGTTGTTAACGGCTGGCAAGTATCCGCAATCATTACGTATCAGAGCGGGTTCCCGATTCGCGTCCAGGACCAGGACGATTCAGAACTGATGTCCAGCATCTTTTTTGAGTCCACGAACACGCCATACATGACGGCGCCGCTGCAACGCCTGAACCCGAAAACGAATGTGGGGAACTACTGGTTCAATACAAACAACTTCTGCGACGCAACAGTGTCCGGCTGCCCGCAACAGCTTGGGACTTTCGGGAATACCCCGCACTCGCTATGCTGTGGGCCGGCGTTAAACAACACGGACCTGGTGATCGCGAAGATGACGCCCTTGACGGAAAAGCTAAACACGGAATTCCGTGCAGAGTTCTATAACGCTTGGAACCACACGCAGTTTGAAAATCCAGACGGAAACTTCAGCGATACGACATTTGGGCAGGTATTGAAGGCAAGAGACCCACGCGTGATGCAGTTCGCAATCAAGTTTTTGTTCTGAGGGCCGAACAAACTTAGCCAGAGAGCGCGGCTTGAAAAGGCCGCGTTTCTTCGTGAAGACGGAAGCAGGCACCGCGACAGTGGCGGTCCAGCCATTGCCGGGCGTATGGGAATTAAGAGGAAGGGCGTAAACTGGAAGGGTAGTTTGCCGCAGAAACCGCGAACTTTTCCTCGCTCTATACTGACCGCAGGGAACAGACCTGCCCCGGGTGACCACAGGAAGGCTTACCTGGATGGAGTTCGAAAATGCACGAGACATTACAGAAGGAAATCGCTTTGTATGAGAAGCGCACGCGGAAATCCGCGGAAGCGCATAAGAAAGCGGAGAAAAGAATCCCCCTGGGAGTGGCAAGCAATTACCGGGCCTACGATCCTTATCCGATTTTTGTGGCCGAAGGACACGGGGGCAAACTCAGGGACATCGACGGGAACGAGTATATCGACCATAACCTGTGCTTCGGGACGCTGATGGCGGGGCACGGGCACCCGGCAGTGGTGAAAGCGGTGCAGTGGGCGTTGGCAAATGGCACCACGTTTGGGATGCCTCACGGGATGGAACTGGAACTTGCCGATGAAATTTGCGCGCGGTATCCGGTCGAGATGGTGCGCTTTGGTTCGAGCGGGACGGAAGCGACAATGCACGCCTGCCGGATCGCTCGCGCGGCGACCAGCCGGGACAAGATTCTGCGGTTCGAAGGTTGTTATCACGGCCTGCATGACACGGCGCTGGTCAGTGTCAAGCCGAAGGAAGAGGATTACGGCGACATCCACGCGCCGAATTCGGTTCCTGGCGGGCTGGGTGTGATCCAGGCAGTGCTGGATAACGTGACGGTAGCGACGTTCAACGATTTGCCGAGCGTAGAGCACCGGTTCAAGCAATTCCCGGGACAGATTGCCGCGATCATTCTGGAACCAATCATGATGAATGTCGGCATCTGCATGCCGCAGCCCGGATTCCTGCAAGGCTTGCGGGAAATTTGCACGAACAATGGCGCGCTGTTGATTTTCGATGAAGTGAAAACGGGAGCGAAGCTAGGTTGGGGCGGCGCGAGCGAACAGTTTGGCGTGAAGCCGGACATTATCGCGCTGGCGAAGTCGATTGGCGGCGGAGTGCCTTTGGCCGCGTTTGGAGCTAGCCGCGAAGTAATGAACTTGATTGTGCAACACAAAGTTTTTCACGGCGGGACGTACAACACCAACCGGATCGCGATGGCGGCAGGGTTGGCAACATTCCGCGAGGTCCTGACACGAGAGAATTACGCGCACGTCGACAAGTTGGGGAAAAAGCTGGCGGAAGGTTATCGGACGATTCTGAAGAAGGCGGGGCTGGAAGCGTATGTGGCACAGGCGGGTGTGAATGGAGCGCTGATGCTGTATCCGCAAGAAATCCGGAACTACCGTGACTGGACGAAGATCGACGTGGACCTGTGGCGGCAATTCTGGTTTGCGATGGTGAACCGCGGCGTGCTGGCGATGCCGTACTGGTGGGATGAACAGTGGACTATTTCCGTGCAACACACGGAGGCGGATATCGACAAGCACCTGGCGGTGTTTGACGAAGTGGCGCCAGCGTTGGCGAAGACGCAAAAGGAACGCGGGCTGAAGTTTGTAGGGGCAGCAGGACATTGAGGTGCGGAAGTTCGGCAAAAGAATGAGTTGGAAGAAGTGAAGGAGCGGATGGATTGAGCAGCGAGGTCACGAATGTAGCGGCGGTTGCCGCTGCTTCCGCCGGTGACAGACCGCATCTGAAGCGCGTGCTGGGGCGGCGTGACCTCGTGCTGCTGTTTGTGGTGGCGGTTTTCAACCTGAATGTATTGCCGTCAATCGCGGCGAATGGCGGAGTCACGATTTGGTTGTGGCTGATTTCGCTAACCCTCTTTTTCTGGCCGCAGGGAATAGCGGTGATCGAATTGGCTCATCGCTATCCGGGCGAAGGCGGAGTGTACTTGTGGGCCAAGGAAGTGTTCGGGGATTTCCACGGATTTTTGTCCGGGTGGTGCTACTGGACGAACAACATGATGTACGTGCCGACGGTCATGCTGTATTTCGTGGGAGTGTCTGTGTTTGTATTGGGTCCGGGGCACGAGGCGCTGGCAGATAACCGGGTATTTGCGCTGATTGCGTCAGTCTTGCTGTTGACACTGTTGGTTGTGCTGAACGTGATGGGGTTGGGCGTTGGGAAGTGGGTCAACAATCTTGGCGGGATTGGCACGTTCAGCGCGGCGTTTTTGCTGATGGGCTTGGGTGTGATTGTTTGCGCGAAATATGGGACGCATATTCACTGGTCCGACTTTCAGATACCCGCGAACCCTCGGTTTGTGCTGAATTCGTTTGGAGTGATTTGTTTTGGGCTGGTGGGCCTGGAACTGGCGTCCATCATGGGCGACGAGATTGAGAATCCGCAAAAGACCCTTCCCGGTGCCGTGGCGTGGGGCGGCGTGCTATCTGGCTTTCTTTATGTTGGAGTGACGTTGACGCTGCTGCTGGCCGTGGACAAGAACAGCATCAGCGTGTTGCAAGGGATCGTACAAGCGATGAGCCACATGGCGGGCCAGGTTGGCGCCGGCTGGATTGTGGCGCCGTTCGCGCTTTTGTTGAGCGTGTCGATTGCAGGGATTGGGTCGGCGTGGCTGGGAGGATCGGCGCGGATTCCGTTCGTGGCGGGGTTGGATTCGTATATGCCCGCATGGTTAGGGAAGGTTCATCCAAAGTACGCGACGCCCTACGCGGCGCTGATCGTGCACGCGAGCGTTTCACTGATTCTGGTGATTGTGAATTTTGTAGCGACGGGCGGAGTGCAGGAATCCTTTCAGTCTTTGCTTTCGCTTGCGGTCGTGCTGCAGCTGATTCCGTTCCTTTATATGTTCGCGGCGTTGTTGCGGATCGCGTTCGCTGAGGACTTCGTTCGCGGGCACTACGCGAAAGGCACATTGATTTTTGCGGGCGCGAGCGGGTTTGTGACTACGGTGTTGGGAATTGCGCTGGCTTTCTTTCCGGCACAACAGATCAAGTCGGTGGAGCGCTACGAAATCTGGATGGGTGGAGGAACGTTGCTGTTTATCGGGCTGGCGGCGTTTTTCTTTTACATTTATGGAGGACGAAAGGCGGCTCGAAAATTGGCGGAGGAGTCGGCGGCGTAGGGGCCTCGCGGCTACAGGCTAAAGATTTTACGTGCTACTGCGGGGCGGCTGAAGCCGTGCCCTGACGCAGAAGTTGGGAGGCTGACGATGTCAAGTACGGCGAAGATAACGGTGAAAACTCACCAGAATTATGTGAACGGCCAGTGGGTCGGCAGTTCTTCGAATGAGACGTTTGCGGTTTACGATCCATCGACAGAGGAAGTAATCGCACACGTGGCCTCCGCGAACGCGACCGATACGGACAAAGCGGTGAAAGCGGCGCGAGCCGCATTTGATTCGGGTCCGTGGCCGCAGACCTCGGCGCAGGACCGCGGACGAATTTTGTTTAAGCTGGCGGAGAAGATCCGGCAGAACGCCGCGACTCTAGCGGAAATCGAAGCGCGGAATTGCGGAAAGCCCATTGTGGAGGCGGAATTCGATATTGCGGATGTAGCGACCTGCTTTGAGTACTACGGTGGCCTGGCGAACAAGGTCACCGGGCAGGTGATGCCGGTGCCGGCGAATGCATTGAGCTTTACGTTACGCGAGCCGATGGGGGTAGCGGGACAAATCATCCCATGGAATTTCCCATTGCTCATGGCGGCGTGGAAGCTGGCGCCAGCGATTGCGGCTGGTTGCACGTGCGTGTTGAAGCCGGCGGAGCAGACACCTCTGACGGCGCTGGAGTTTGCGAATTACCTGGAGGAAGTGGGGTTGCCGCCGGGAGTGGTCAACATTATTAATGGCGTGGGCGAAGTTACCGGCGCGGCGCTCGTGGCGCATCCGGGCGTGGACAAGATAGCGTTCACCGGAAGCGCAGCGGTGGGAAAGATCATCGTGAAGAGCGCGGCGGACACGCTGAAGAGGGTGACGCTGGAGCTTGGCGGCAAATCGCCCAATGTGTTTTTTGCGGATGCGGATTGGGAAGCGGCGGTAGATGGCGCGCTATTTGGTGTGTTCATCAATCAGGGCGAAGTTTGCAGCGCAGGCAGCCGGATTCTGGTGGAAAAGAAAATCTATACGAAGTTCGTGGAAGCGATGACGGAAAAGGCCAGGCGCATCAAGCTGGGACCGCCGCTGGAGCGTGAGACGAAAATGGGGCCGCTGGTCAGCAAGGAACAATATGACCGCGTGAGTTCATACCTGGAGTTGGGGAAAAAAGAGGCCAAGACCGCGATTGGTGGTGGGCGGCCGAAAGAATTTGGCAAAGGTTACTACGTTGAACCTACGATTTTTTATGACGTGGACAATGGGGCGCGCATCTCGCGGGAGGAAATTTTCGGGCCAGTGGCTTCCGTCATTCCGTTCGAGAATGAAGCCGAGGCGATCAAAATTGCGAATGACACGCCGTATGGACTGGCTGGAGCGGTGTGGACGCGAGACATTTTTAAGGCGTTTCGCGTGGTGAAGGCTCTGCGCGCCGGAATCATCTGGGTGAATCACATGCAGCCGACGTATGTGGAAGCGCCGTGGGGCGGATATAAGCAGAGCGGATTTGGCCGCGAGCTTGGGCCTTGGGGCTTGGAGGAATATCTGGAGACGAAGCAGGTGTTTGTGAACCTGGATGAAGCGCCGATCGGATGGTACTAAGGAAGAAGTTTTCGAGTTCTTAGTTTTAGGTTATAAGAAACGGCCCGCCTCAGAAGGCGGGCTAGGAGATTTTGCAGGACGTGGATACCAGAAGGGGTAGAGCAACATGAAGACGATTCAATTGCGCACGGAAATACCAGGACCGAAATCGAAAGCCCTGCTGGCGCGGCGAGAGGCGGCAATTCCGCGTGGGCCGCATCTGGTTTCGCCAATTTTCGCGGCGAAATCCGAAGGAGCGTGGATCGAGGATGTGGACGGAAACCGGTATATCGATTTTGCAGGCGGCATTGGATGCTTGAACACCGGACATCGCCCGCCGCGAGTGGAAGCCGCTCTACGAGACCAGGTGGGAAAGTTCCTGCATCTATGTTTTGGCGTGACGCCTTACGAATCGTACATCTCGCTGGCTGAAAAACTGAATGCCCTGGCTCCAATCAGTGGGCCAAAGAAGACCTTTTTCGTGAACAGCGGGGCGGAATGCGTGGAAAACGCGGTGAAGATCGCGCGCGCGTACACGAAGCGTCCCGCGGTGATTTGTTTTGAAGACGCATTTCACGGGCGGACGTGGATGACGATGTCGCTGACCAGCAAAACGAGCCCGTATAAGGCGGGGTTCGCGCCATTTGCGTCGGACATTTATCGCATTCCGTACGCGTATTGCTACCGGTGCTCCTACAACCTGACTTATCCTTCGTGCAACGTAAGCTGCGCGCATCATCTGGAGGATACGTTCAAGCGTGTGGTGTCTCCGGACGCGGTGGCCGCGGTGATTGCGGAGCCGGTGCTGGGCGAGGGTGGATTCGTCGCTCCGCCGAAGGAATTTTTCGGGATCGTGAAGGACATTTGCAAAAAATACGGGATCGTGTTTATCGCGGACGAAGTGCAGTCGGGAATCGGGCGAACCGGAAAAATGTTTGCGATTGAACATTACGGCGTGGAGCCGGACCTGATCACCACGGCGAAATCGTTGGGAGGAGGACTGCCGCTCGCGGGAATTACGGGACGCGCGGAAATTATGGACGCGCCGCAACCAGGCGGACTGGGAAGCACGTTCGCCGGCAATCCGATGTCTTGCGCGGCGGCATTGGCGGCTCTGGAGACAATTGAGAAAGACGGCTTGCTCGCGCGTTCGACGGCGATCGGGAAGAGGTTTGAGGAGCGCGCGCACGGCTGGCAGAAGAAATGGGACCTGATTGGGGATGTTCGCGGGTTGGGCGGGATGTGCGCGATTGAGTTGGTGCGAGACCGCGCCAGCCGGCAACCGGCGGACACGGAGACGAAGGAATTGGGCAAGTTCTGCTACGAGCATGGCCTGATGACAATTACCGCCGGGACGAATAACAACATCATGCGCATCCTGGTGCCGCTGGTGGTTACGGACGAGCAGTTTGACGAGGGGCTGGACGTGATTGAGGCGGGACTGGCGCAGATTGTGGAGAAGAAGCAGACGGCAGTTCTGCACGCTTAAGAGTGGATTCTTGGCTGAATTGACTGCTGTAGAGTGTTTTCCCCGTGGAATATTCGTTTAACTGCCCGTACTGCGGCGAAGAAATTTCGATGGTTCTGGACCTGTCTGTGCGACGCCAGACTTATGTGGAAGACTGCGAAGTTTGCTGCCGGCCCATCGGGATTAGTTACAACGTGGAAGAGGATGAGCTGGCTGGATTTGATGCCAAGACGCTCGAGTAAGTTCACTCATAATTCGTACGGGTCCAGCACTGCTGGACCCGATGTCCGCAGAACTCTGGCCTGTGTAGCGCCGCGCCTTCAGGCCGGCATCTCGAGATAGCTCGAACAGGGGAGATCAGAAACCGTACTTGGCTACCACTTGTTTGGCCTTTTGGTCGATTAAGGCTATGGCGGCACGTTGGGATGGCAGATGGATTGGAAGTTGCAAACCGGATGGAGCGTCTTTGATGGTGATGTAAGCGTCGTGATCGGATTCGGATTCGAGGATATAAAGCATGGCGTTTTCCAGATGGATCGGATAGAGGAGGACGCCGTCGCCTGCGAACACGCCGCCTTCATAAGAGAGCGACATCGCGGTGCGCTCGAGGACTTGCCGATAGAGGAGAGAAGTGGTTTGGGACGCTTCCGCGAGTTCGATGGGATAGGCCGCCCAAAAAAGCTGCCCACGACCCAGGGGAAAATCTTTGATTGCGGAGCCGTCATCGAAGTGCAGATATTCGAGCAATTGTTGGTCTTGCTGATTAAAAGAGAGCTGGATCATGGTCATTTCCGAGGACAGGCCAACGCTGTTGCCGATGGTGGCGTTGTGGAAGGTGAGAGGTTCGGTGGTGGCTTTGATGCCGAGGGCAGTGTAGCGGTCGACAAGATGCCAATATTCGTCGCGAGAGACCGGGCCCGTGACCAACAGGTTGCCACCGTTGCGGACATAGATGAGTAGGGCTTGCCATGTGGATTCGCGAAGGGCTTGGGGAGACGGAAGGATGACGAGCTTGGGCGAGCCGAGTTTGTCAATTTGATTTTCGGCGATGATGTAGCAGGGTTGGTGCATGTCATAAGCGATGGCACGCACGGCTTTTTGCTGGGCGGCGATCTGGAGGTCGGCCTGGACGGAATATTGCGCGGCTTGTGAAGTGACGATGGCAATGGCCGGTTGCGCGGGATTGACGAGATACGGAGAAGCGGCGACGGAGAATTTTGCCATGTCGCGAAGGATGGTGGCTTCCGGTTTTTCGGTGCCGTCGGCATGAAGCGCGCCGATGGTGGTTTCATTGCTTGCGGTCATGTACGAATTGGAATTCCAGAGCCATTGGATAGCGCCGGAACCTTGCACGAAGGAGAGCGCGAATTTGCGTTCGAGGAGCATGGATTCCTGCTCGGGAGTACGGCGAGCGATTTCGTCGAGCGTGAGCTCGCGTTGCAGACCGGTTTCCTGGATCAGCATAGCTTTTCCAGGTTGCTTGGCGACGAGGGAATCCCAGAGAAGATGGTCGTTCTGCCACCAGGAATGGTTGGTGGTGAAATCGACGTAGGGCGCGAAGAACGCCGGGTTGAGACGATCGACGTAGCCGCCTTCGTCCTGGCCAACGGTGATGGGGGCGTTTGAATTTACACCTCGAATGGCTTCGCGCATGCCTCGAACCCAGCCTGCAAATTTTTCCTGAGCAAAAAGAACGTAATCGTTCACGCGAAGCGAGTTGATACCGTCGTACATGCCACGCGGCGCAAACTCTTCTTCGATGGGAAGCGAAATTGTGCCGGCGACGGCGGTGGGCAGAACATTCCAAGCGGCTGCGAGGGAGGCGCGGTCTGGATATTTCTGAGCGAGCCAGGCATTCCAGGCGGCTAGTTCGACCGGATCATAGTTAGGGCGCATGCGCCAGAGTTGCTTGGAAAAGCTGGGTTCGTTGATGAGATCCCAAGCGAGAAAAGGGACATCATGGAAACGCGCGGCGACGGAACCGACCAATGTTTGTTGTCTGCGCACGGCTTCACCGTCGAGGTAGGGATTCGCGCCGCCGAGAATTTCGGGAAGGAAGGCAAAGAAATTGAATTGCACGGGAAGCTTATTTTTACGGGCGGTCATCAAGTAGGCTTCGAGGGTGCGAAGAGTGCGGTCGTAGGGGCGGCCCGATTCGTCGCAGAGTTTGTCCCAGCCGGTCCACCAGCCGGTGCGAATCATGTTGACGCCAGCGCTGTGGATGAGGGAGAGATCGCTGTTCCAAACGTAGACGTTGGGATGATCGAAGAACAAGCGCTGGACTTCGCTCGACATATAGGTTGTGCCGACTATGGCGAGAGGCTTGTCGTCGATAGTGAAGTAATCCGTGTTGACGGCGAGACGCGGGCCGGAACGAAGGAAAGCTTCATCGCGAATCCAGAAGGCGGAATGATAGATGGCGCGCAGAGCAGTGCCTTCAAGAAGGCGTGCTTCGATAATCTGCAGGCCTTTGCCGTTCGTAGCCGAGAGCACAGTGTCTTCTGTCGCGGGAAGCGAAATGGTGATGGGTTTTTTTTGAGCGGGTTGATCTTCGGGATATGTGAAGACTTGGATGGTGAGCGGACCGGCCGGCTTATTTGCGAGATGGACGATGGATTCGAGTTCGACCGGTTCACCGGGAAGATATAAAGGAAGGGCAGGGCGAACGGAGAACTCCAAGGCTCCCTGGAGGGCGCGATCGGCGAGGGTGCGGAGCAGCTGGGTGGAATCGGGCGAAGAATAAAAATCGGGCGCGAGATCGGCAGTGAGAAAAACCCAGCGGCCACCGTCAAAGCCGGAAGAGAAATGATCGATCTGGAGGAGTGGCGCGGAGAGGCGGCGTCCATCAGTGACTCCCCAGACGAGAGCGTCGAGTTTTGTATCGAGAGAACCAGCAGAACCGCCACGAGGATAAAGATCGTTAGTGCTGAGACGGATGATGGGGCTGAAGGCTTGTTTCCAGGAAAAGTGCAGGAGATCGATAGGAATTTCGGGATTGGGTGTGAAGATGGCGCCGGAGGAACCAGGGGTGTTTTGATATTGATCGATTTGGAGGGGGCGACAGAAGCGCGTGCTGTAGTCGCGGAGGTGCCAGCCGGAATCGTCGTGAAAAGCGGCGCGCGTGAAAGGGCGTCCGCCGAGGACGAGGAGATCGCCGCCACGGTGGAGAAAGTCGGAAATGCCGGAGAAAGCTGCCTCAGGAATCACGGAGGATTGCGGGAGGACGAGGAGGCGGGTTTGCGGTTCGGTCAGGGCAGCGACGAGTTGATCGGCGGGAAGGATGCGGGCGTCAGGAAAAATCTGGGCAAGTTGCGCGGGAGAAGCGGAAGCGCTGTCCGCGGAGGGAAGGCCGGATTCGGACCAGATGACGGTGTTCGAATAATTTTGAGCCTGGAGAGACTTGGGAACGAGAAGAAACAGGAGCAAGGTCGAGGCCGCTAGAAGAAGCCAGGAGGAATAATTCATGTCGAGTCTCGCAATCGCGTGAAGAATAACGATACGGGACAACCTTATACCATTTTGAGCGAGGGAGGTTTGTGACGAGATACCTTTTGGGTTGGGGAAGAGGTGTGGCAGTATCAAGGGCGGGTCAGGGACCGCGGAAGAGCGGAGAAAAGAGAAACCGGGAATATGCCGAACCTAAGCGTATCAAACGCGACGAAGGCTAGCGAAAGCACGCTACAGGCTACGAGAAGTTACGCGGCTCCGCTCGCCATTGTGACGACGCTGTTCTTCATGTGGGGCTTTCTAACCTGCCTGAACGATATTCTGGTGCCGCACCTGAAATCGATTTTCGATCTGAATTACGCGAAAGTGATGCTGGTGCAGTTCGCGTTTTTTGGCGCGTATGCCATTTTCTCGCTGCCTTCGGCCAAACTCATCGATTGGATTGGGTACAAGCGTTCCATGGTTGCGGGCCTGCTGACGATGGGCCTGGGCGCATTTTTGTTTGTTCCGGCGGCGAGCGTTCCCTCGTTTTGGCTGTTCCTCGGTGCGCTGATCGTTTTGGCCGCGGGGATCACCTGCCTGCAAGTGGCTGCAAATCCCTATGTGACGGTTTTGGGAAAGCCGGAGACCGCTTCGAGCCGGCTGAACCTGACACAAGCATTCAATTCCTTGGGTACATTTCTTGCTCCATTTTTCGGCGGGCTGTTGATTTTGAGCGCGGCACCGAAAGCAATGCAAGAAATCCGCGCGATGGCGCCGGAAGCATTGCAGGCTTATCGCTTGCACGAAGCGGCTACCGTTAAGACGCCGTATGTGGGGTTGGGCATTGCGTTAGTGGCGCTCGCAGTAGCGATCGGAATTTCCAAGTTGCCGACGATCGAGCACGCGCAACATAAAGTGGGACAGAAGGTGAACGACTCGATCTGGAACCATCCGAACCTGATATTTGGGGCCATTGCGATTTTTGTTTATGTGGGAGCAGAGGTTTCTATCGGCAGCTTTTTGGTCAACTACTTCACGGAACCATCGATTGGCGGGCTAACGGAAAAAGTAGCGGCGAGTTTCGTGGCATTTTATTGGGGCGGAGCGATGGTCGGGCGTTTTATTGGCTCAGGCTTGCTGCAAAAAGTGCGCACAGGAACACTGCTTGGGATTTGCGCGATTTGTGCCGCCGCACTGGTTGCTATTTCCATGCTAACGAATGGCCACGTGGCAATGTATAGCATCATCCTGGTTGGATTTTTCAATTCGATTATGTTCCCGAGTATTTTTACGCTAGGCGTGGCGGAACTGGGACCACTGACAGGCGACGGCTCCGGAGTGATGATTATGGCCATCGTGGGAGGAGCAATTGTGCCACTGATGCAGGGTTGGATTGCCGACCGCATCGGGATTCACCATGCATTTTTCCTGCCAGTGCTTTGCTACATTTACATATTGTTCTTTGCGTTGAGTGGATCGAAGCCGAATAGTGAAAGACACGCGACGGCGTAATCCGCTTGCCGGGTGCAAGGATCGACCAAAGATTCGTCGAACACGCGAGATAACAAGCTCGTTTTTGAGTTGAAGCAAACTCTGCAGTCCTTGTGCATCCAATATTCCATCAGCAAAATTGAAGGACGAACATTGACGCGACGAATCGTTTGCAAGAGTTGGAATGCGATGCTGTTGTGGGTTTTCGCTGCGGGATTGACGTTTGGGCAGGAGGGGCATCCTACGCCTTCGGCGCCACCTCCTGGGGCAAAGGCGGTGGTGTGCACGGGGCGAGCGATCCCGCAATTGGAAGAGGTTACGGCGAAGACGGGAATTACTTTCCGGCATACCTCCGATCCGGAAAAGAAATACATTGTGGAATCGATGAGCGGCGGAGTGATTTTGTTCGATTACGACCGCGACGGCTGGCTGGACATTTATTTCCCGAATGCTCCGACCGTGGCAATGATGAAGGAAGGGGAGTTGAGCCGGAGCGCGCTGTATCACAACAATCACGACGGAACGTTTACGGACGTGACGGACAAAGCGGGAGTGGGAAAACCGTGTTTCGCGATGGGAGGCGCGGTGGGGGATTACGACAACGACGGATGGCCCGACTTGTATGTGACATGCATGGGAGGAAACGTGCTGTATCACAACAATGGCGACGGAACATTCACCAATGTAGCCAAGAGCGCGGGCGTCGCGGACGGAAGGTGGTCGACGGGCGCGGCGTTTGGCGATTATGACGGCGATGGCTATCTGGATCTGATGGTGGTCAATTATGTGGACCTTCATCTGGATGATTTGCCGGAGTTTGGGAAAGCGGCCAATTGCAAATTTCGTGGAATGGACGTGCAATGCGGGCCGCGAGGCCTGAAGGGGTCGGGAGATTCTCTGTTTCACAATAATAAAGATGGAACTTTTTCGGATGTCTCGAAAACAGCGGGCGTGGCTGATCCGAATGGCTACTACGGGATGCAGGTGATCTGGGCCGATTTTAATAATACGGGAAGGCCCGATGCGTATGTAAGCAACGATTCGACGCCGAAATTTCTATATAAGAATCAGGGGAACGGAACTTTTTCCGAAATTGGTTTGGAATCAGGAACGGCGGTAGATGAGGACGGGTCGGAGCAAGCTTCCATGGGGATTGCCGTCGGCGACTACAACCATGCGGGGCGGCCGTCTCTGTATGCGACGAATTTTTCGGACGAATATAGCGTGCTGTACCGCAACGACGGGAATTGGAACTTTACCGACGTTTCTTACAAATCGGGAGTGGCGGTTCCGTCTTTGCCGTATGTGAAATGGGGAACAGCGTTTCTGGATTTAGACAATGACGGCTGGCTGGATCTGATCACGGCTACGGGTCATGTGTATCCGCAGGTGGATACATTGCCGACAGGTGTGCGTTATCGAGAGCCGAGAATTTTGCAGATGAATCAAGGGGATGGAACTTTTTGTGACGCGAGCGCGCAAGCGGGCCCGGCAATCACGCAAACGCGGGCTGCGCGAGGTTTGGCCTACGGCGATTTATTCAATGACGGGCAGCTCGATATCGTGATCGGCGACATCGATGGAACGCCACAGGTGTTGCGGAATCGTGGCATCGCCGGAAATCATTGGGTAAGTTTCGAACTGGCAGGCACAAAGAGCAACCGGATGGCGATCGGAGCGCGAGTGAAATTGGTGGCGGGGGGCATGACGCAAACGGACGAGATTCACAGCGGGGGCAGCTATCTTTCGCAGAATGATACACGTGTGCATTTTGGTTTAGGAAAGGCGACGAAGATTGAGACCCTGGAGATTCACTGGCCGTCGGGGAAAGTAGAAAAGATAACAGATCTGCATGCGGACAAGTTTTATCACGTGCTCGAGGGACAAGGAATCGTGCCTGCGGAGAAGATCCTTCCTGAGAGCAAAGCCGAGCCTGCGAGGCACTGAGGACTTTTTGAACAAATCTCCCACCTTGTACTTTACACAAAATCGATATTGTACTAACGTTTTGCTGGACTAGCGCGCGGGCTTGGACCACTTAACCCAAACCTCCCTAATCCCCACGGAGGTTGTATGAATCCCAGGAAAGCCATGATTCGATTCTTGATTCTGCTGCCGATTTTGTGCGCGGCGCCGATTTTGCGCGCGAACGACGATATTCCGAAGGCGGCGTGGAAGAGGTCACTGGGCGCCGCGCTGGAAAATCCCGGAAAGAAGAAAGCGGGGCTGGAGCCAGAGCACGTGGATGACGGCTACTGGCAAGGGGCGCCAGTCGGCGGATTTGGAGCGGGAACTTTTTCGCGCAGCTATCGCGGCGATTTTGTGAGATGGCACATCAAGGGCGGTGTGCATAAATATGAGAGCGTAACGGGCAATCAATTTGCGATGTTTCAAAAAGCGGAAGGGGATCAGGCGGGAGTGGCGCGAGTGCTGATGAACGGCCATCCAAAGGATGGATTGAATGCCTGGCAGTGGGACTATCCCGTAGGGGCGGGCGATTATTATTCGTTGTATCCGAAATCGTGGTTTGACTACCGGTGGGAAAAATTTCCTGCGCACGTAACGCTGGAGCAGTTCTCGCCGATTCTTCCGAACAATTACAAAGAGACCAGCTATCCGGTGGCGGTTTACCGGTGGCACGCGGAGAATCCCACGAACAAGCGCGTGACGGTGGCGGTGCTGCTGTCCTGGGAGAACATGATCGGATGGTTTCGCACGTACCGGCGCGATTTAAGTGATGCGATGAATGATGGAAACTACAATCACATGAAGACTGAAGCATTGGGGCCGAAGCAGACCATGCAGGGCATCGTGCTGGACCGAAACCATATTGGCAAGATCACGGAGGAGTGGGACGGGCAGTTTGTCATTGCCAGCGTTGCAGAGCCGGGCGTGGAACTGAGTTATCAAACGACATTTAGTCCTGGAGGCTCGGGAGAAGAAGTTTGGAAGCCGTTTGCGCAGGATGGCAAGCTGGCAAACAGCAACGACTCCTGGACAAGCAGCGGCGAGCGCATTGCGGGAGCAATTTCGCTGCGATTCACGCTAGAGCCGGGCGAGAAAAAGATCGTGCCGATGGTGATCGCATGGGATCTTCCCGTGGCGGAATTCGGTTCGGGACGGAAATGGTACCGCCGGTACACGGATTATTACGGCACCAGCGGGTTGAACGCGTGGGCGATGGCGAAGGATGCATTGACTAACGCGAGCACGTGGAGCGCGCAGATTGATGCGTGGCAAGCGCCCTATGTAAACGACGAAAGTAAACCGCTTTGGTATCGCGGTATGTTGTTCAACGAACTTTATCCTTTGGCGGATGGCGGGACGTTGTGGGGACGGCCCGTGGATGCCGACCCGAAACAAGCTCCCACCTATTCCTTCATGGAGTGCTACGACTATCCGTTCTACGAGACGCTGGATGTGCGGTTTTACGGGTCGATGCCGCTGATCAAATTCTGGCCGGAGATCGAGAAAGGAATCATGAAGGAATTTGCGGACACGGTGCCGCAGGAATCGAGCGAGCGCATGGCGTGGATCTGGAAAACCGAACAGACGGGTGTGGCGCAATACCGGATACGCAAGGCCAAGGGAGCAGTGCCGCATGATCTGGGAGTGCCGTCGGAAGATCCATTCAAGCAGATCAACCAGTTCAGTTGGCAGGACACAAACGGATGGAAGGATCTGAATCCGAAATTTGTACTGCTGGTTTACCGGGACTTCGTGCTTTCCGGAGCCTCGGACAGAGAATTTCTGAAATACACGTGGCCGGCGATTCAGGAATCGATCGCATATCTGAAGCAGTTCGATACCAATGGTGACGGCATCCCGCAGAACCAGGGCTATCCGGACCAGACTTATGACGAGTGGGTGGTGCGCGGGGAAAGCGCGTATTGCGGCGGGTTGTGGCTGGCGTCGCTGCGCGCAGCCGAAGAAATCGCCAAGAAACTGGGAGATACGAAGGCGGCGAGCGACTATCATGCATTGTTCCTGAAGGGGCAGGCGAGTTACATCAAGAATCTTTGGAACGGCGAATATTTCCGGTACGACACGGAAAGCGAGTACAAAGACAATATTCAGGCCGATCAACTGGCGGGTCAGTGGTATGCCAACTTGACGGGCTTGGGCGATCTGGTGCCGTTACAGATGCAGCGGAGCGCACTTCAGAAGATTTTTGACTACAACGTGATGAAGTTCGCGGACGGGAATATGGGTGCCGTGAACGGAATCACTTCGGACGGGAAGCTGATTGTGTTGAAGGATAACCAGCAGGTCCGGGAAGTCTGGACAGGAACGACGATGGGTGTCGCGGGGCTAATGTTGAGCGAAGGGATGACGGAGCAGGCTTTCCGCACGTTGTGGGGCTTGTATCACACGAGCTATGAGACCAAGGGCTACTGGTTCCGTACTCCGGAAGCGTGGGACATCACCGGCGATTACCGCGCGTCCATGTATATGAGGCCGGCGGCCATTTGGACGATGGAATTGATGCCGAAAGAGCAAGCGGCAAAATAAGTTGAATTTTTGGACGAGATGAGCGGCGCAGGTTGTGCGGCTGTCTCAGTCACCATAGAATGTGTGCGAGCGAGGATTCATGAGAAACTTCAACCGAGTTGTGACGGTGCTGATTTTTTGTGCAGGGATGGCAGGAGTATTGATGGCAAAAGCTGAAGTCAGCCAGCGAAGTGGCGGGAAATTACCGGACGGATCGTCGGTCGAAATCTACACGCTGAAAGATGGAAAAGTGGAAGTCCAGGTGATGAATTACGGCGGGTACGTGTTGTCCATCAAGGTGCCCGATCGCACCGGCAAGGTTGCGGATGTGGTGCTGGGTTTCGATGACCCTGCGCAGTATTACGAAGCCAATCATGGAAAGGGCAATCCCTTTTTTGGACCAATCGTGGGACGTTACGCGAACCGCATTGCGCATGCGCAGTTCACGCTGGATGGCACGGTCTATCACACGCCAAAGAACGATGGCGATAACACGCTGCATAGCGGGCCGGATGGCTTTCACAGCCAGCTCTGGACAGGAAACATCATCGCCGATGGAGTGGAACTGAAGTATTTGAGCAAAAACGGTGAAACCGGTTTTCCCGGAAATTTGTCGGTGACGGTGAAGTACACGCTGAGCGGGAACGATTTGAAGATCGATTATTCGGCAACCACGGACAAGGATACCGTGCTGAATTTGACGAATCACTCGTATTTCGATCTTTCGGGACAGGGTACGGGAACGATTCTCGCAGAAGAGCTGAAGCTGAACGCTTCGCGGTTCACGCCGGTGGATGCGGCATTGATTCCAACGGGTGAATTGAAGTCCGTGGTGGGCACCCCATTTGATTTTCTGAAACCGCACGCAGTGGGTGAGCGGATCAATGCGGATGACGAGCAGCTACACTTGGCTCATAACGGGTATGACCATAATTTTGTAATCGATGGCGGCGGGAAGGAATTGAAAGAAGCTGCCGAGGTGTACGATCCGGCAAGCGGGCGCGTGCTGAAGGTGTTGACGACGCAGCCTGGCGTGCAGTTCTACAGCGCGAATTTTCTAGACGGCTCGATCAAGGGCAAGGGCGGCGTGGCTTATCCACGGAACGCGGCACTCTGCCTGGAGACGCAGCACTTTCCGGATTCTCCAAATCAACCCGCATTTCCAACCACCGAACTGAAACCGGGCAGCGAATTCCATTCAGTGACAATCTTCCGATTCTCCACGCGCTAGGCTGCGAGAAGACTTCGCGGGAAGGCAGCTCCAAATCATGAGCATTTTGGGAATTGATGTGGGCACTGGGGGAACGCGCGCGGTCTTGATTGATTTGCGCGGGCGAGTAATCAGTGCCGCCACGGCCGAACATGCTCCGATGAGTTCGCCACACATCGGTTGGGCTGAGCAATCGCCGGACGATTGGTGGAGAGCGGCTTGCCAGGCGATCAAGGAGTGCTTCGCGAAAAGCGGGACAACTCCGCAGGAAGTGTCTGCCATCGGGCTGACCGGGCAAATGCACGGGCTGGTTTTGCTGGATGCACAGGACAAGGTGGTACGGCCGGCGCTGTTGTGGTGCGATCAGCGGACCGGGGAAGAGTGCCGGGAAATCACAGAGCAGGTGGGGGCGCAGCGACTGATTGAATTAACGGCGAATCCGGCTCTGACCGGGTTCACATTGCCGAAAATCTGGTGGGTACGGAAGCACGAGCCGGAACTTTGGAGTCGTGTGCGGTCGTTGATGCTGCCCAAAGATTACATTCGCCTGCGACTGACGGGTGCGCGCGCGATCGATGTTGCGGATGCGTCGGGCACGCTGATGTTTGACGTGGTGCACCGGCGATGGTCCAAGGCGATGCTGGAAATTTCGCGGATCGACGAAGGTTTGCTGCCGAAAGTGTTCGAATCGCCGGAAATCAGCGGGCATGTTCATGAGCAAGGCGCGCGGTTGGCAGGATTGAAGGCAGGAATTCCAGTGGTGGCAGGCGCGGGAGACCAGGCGGCGGGCGCGGTGGGTATGGGAATCGTCAAGCCTGGCGCGGTCAGCGCAACGATTGGCACGTCGGGCGTGGTGTTTGCGGCCACAAGCGCTCCTGTGTTGGAGCCCAAAGGACGTATTCACACGTTTTGCCACGCGATTCCTAATCGCTGGCATGTGATGGGCGTGACGCAAGGCGCGGGACTTTCTTTGCGATGGTTTCGCGATCAATTTGGCGCCGGGAAAGACGATGGGCGCGATCCGTATGAACGGCTGGCGGAGGAAGCGGCGAAGACGCCACCTGGGGCCGACGGACTGTTGTGGGCACCTTACCTGATGGGCGAGCGCACGCCACATCTCGATCCCAATGCACGCGGAGCGTTGGTGGGAATCACGGCGCAGCACACGCGAGCGCATGTGATCCGCGCGATCCTGGAAGGGGTTGCGTTCAGTTTACGGGATACGGTGACGCTGTTTCGGGAGATTGGCGTGCCCATCGAATCGATCCGCTTGAGCGGAGGCGGAGCTCGGTCCGCTCTCTGGCAGCAGATTCAAGCTGATATTTATGGAATGCCGGTGGAATTGATTGAGGCGGACGAAGGGGCGGCCTACGGAGCGGCGCTGCTTGCGGCAGTAGGAACGGGGAATTGGACCACAGTGGAAGCAGCGTGCGAAACTGCGGTGCGAGTTGCCAAGCGAGTGCAGCCGGACGCGAAGACCGCGCGGCTGATGGACTTGCAGTATGTGGAGTATCGGAAGTTGTATCCCGCGCTGAAAGTAATCCAGCACAACTTCAATTAGAAGCCTGTAGCCCTCCTATTCGCATAATCCAGATATACAGGGAAGACCTCATTCACCGAAGGGCTAGAGACAGATATTTGTGTGTTATGTCCTACGGCAGGCCGTGGTTTCGTTCCTTCTTATTGGCTGTCGCTGCCTTTGCAGGCTGCGTTTCGGCCGCGTCTGATGCCAGGGCGCCCGTGGAGCAATCGCTGAGCAGCAAGAAGCTGCACATATCCGGCGTACGCGATGCGGGTAAAGTGAACGATCTTCTCTATCGTGGAGCGCAGCCGAACGATAAGGCGCTTGGGGAACTCCAAGCGCTTGGGATCACGACGATTGTCGATCTGCGTGGCGAACGGCACGGGTTGATAAGGAAAGAAGAAAAACGCGCGGAATCGCTGGGCATGGATTTTATCAACTTGCCGGGAAATGGCTGGTCACCACCGCCCGATCAACAGGTCGCCGAGTTTTTATCATTGATGCAAGAAACGCCGAAGCGGCGAGTGTTCATTCATTGCTGGTTGGGCGGGGACCGCAGCGGTGTATTCATCGCGGCTTATCGCATTGCGTTCGATGGTTGGAGTCCGGACCAAGCCATCCGAGAGATGCACGCGTTTCACTACAACTCATTCTGGCACCCGGCCATGACGAAGTATGTTCGCGAATTTCCATCGCGACTTGCGAGTTCGCCGGAATTGGCGTCATTTCGGCGTGCGCAGGGTGGCGAGAAAAGCGGAGCGGACGAAGAGCCAAGGGCCTCGGGAAACCCTCAGTGACAAACGGGAAGTCACCCAACGATACGGCATCGCCTGCAGACTCCTAGGCTCTTCCGTGTATAGCGCGTAGATGGGCATGACTGTAGATTTCTTGGGCGATGCGCAGAGTGCGCAGGTTTAGCAGGCAAGGAGGCAGATGTGCCGCTAATACAAGTAGTGATCGTACTGATCGTTGTTGGAGTTTTACTGTGGCTGATTAATCGGTTTATCCCGATGCAGGGAACGATTAAATCTATTTTGAATGGCGTGGTAGTGATTGCTGTAGTGTTGTGGCTACTCAACGTATTCGGACTCTTCAATTCGTTCTCGCATATTCGCGTTGGTTCGTAGGGTAAGAACTGGTGGGCATCAAGGCTGAGTATAAAAGCCTTGGCGAGCGCGAGCTACCGCACCTGACTTTGCCACGCGGACTTCCACATGGTGGTATGTCGCCCGTTTCTGCTCCAGCGAAGGCACGAAGGAAAGTTCGTAATACGCTTGTGAGTCCGAGACGCAACGCTGCAACATGGCGGTGATATCGTTATCGGTGGTGAGAGCCAAACCGCCGCTTTGTACCGCGAGCACTTGTAGAGCGATGTCTCCCCAGTCAGCCTGATTGGGTTTGCTGATACCTTTTTCATAAGCCTCCCACCAGAAAGCGCGGCCGGCAAAATCGGCGCTGCCAAGAGGATCAATGCTGTAAAGGGTGATGCGCCCTTGCCGCAGGAGATTCGAAATGCCGACTACATTGGTAAAAATTTGTTGCCGTTGCTTGTCGCTCATTTGTTCCTCAACGCCAGGACCAGAGAGCAGCGGCCAGCCCGGCGAAATCCAGAGAATGAATTTGCGCCCTGGACGGGAAGCCTCGTGCGTGGCGAGTTCGAGGAGAGCCTTGACAGAAACTTCGAAGCGTTCCTCGGCGCTATAGATGCCTCCTGAACGGATGATGGAATGAAGGCCGATGGTGTATTGATCGAGAGCGGCACTGAGTGAGTTTCCGTCAGTGGAGAAGTTATCCTGAAGCTTGATGCCCGAATCCGTGAGAAAGGCCAATGCGATCGGGTTGGCTAGATGACCTCCATTGGCGTGGAAGAACTTGTCGATCTCGGTGCGTTCGTAAGCGATATTTGAAAGTCCGGTGTTCACGTCATCGATGACCAGGACGACTTCGATGGGAGCTTCCTTGGCAGTGACGGCGCGAAAGGAGTTGATAGGGACAGGAGTTTTGTTCTCCAGGACGGTGAAGTCTTGTTGCTGGAGACCAGTGATGGGAGGGCCGGACTTCGGGGTGACAACAACATCGAGATTGACCATATCGTTTGCGGGCTGGGGTGGAGGGGTGGATTGTTGAGAGAAGGCTGAGGTGGAACTGAGAAAAACAGTGAGAAGGAAACAGCCGAGACGTGCACTGATGAACATACGTCCACCTCGCGTTCAAACTGCATTCGGGAATGTGGGGTGCTTTGGAGTTTGTGATACTTTCATACTTCAAGGCACCTGATAGAAGGACGCGAGCGCAGGCGCACTCAGGTACAGAAGGTTACGCAGCAGACGCGCAAGAAAGTTGCCGGGGCGAAGTATAAGATAAAGTTGTAAAATGGTTTTCACGTTCGGGCTCCTAGCTCAATGGTTAGAGCAATCGGCTCATAATCGATTGGTTCCCGGTTCAAGTCCGGGGGAGCCCACCAATTCTTTAAAGTAAGCCAACCGCAATTCTGTCGCCCACTATTTGTGTTGAGTTTGGCGAAATTTACGAAGCTCGTCTCTGTAGCCGGAGAGGAGATCGCCGACCATGCCGCCGAGTCGGCTGGCGGCTACGGTTATCAGAGCACCTTTGAGAGCATCGACACCTTCAGAGCTGTTTCCGCGTTTAACATTGTCAGTGGACGTTTCTTTGGCGGGCTCGGATGTGCGATATTCTCGCCGTTGTTCGACGTAGCGTCTGCGGCGCGAAGACCGAGAGGGCAACAGGGCAGACGCGATCACACCGCCGCCGAATGCGATGGCCAGCAGGGTCATCGGACGTTCGTCGAATTGGGTGCGCCAATCAAAAGCACCCTTCACTTTCTGTTCCAGCTCGTTGAAATTCTCGCCAAGATTTTCGCGAGTGCGATTAATCTGCTGTTCTATTTGATCTGCTCTTTCGCCCATTGGACATTCTCCTTCACGGTCTGAACTGTTTTTTTGGGGACAGGATCAACTTGCTTCAGCGCATTGCGGCCTGAAGCCACCAGGATGGCGGCAGCAATGGCCAAGCCCCCGCCGACGAGAAGGGCGGCTAGCCAAGGCCGCATAACGATGGAGAGCGCGTAAACAAGCGCCAGCAGCAAGAAACCTATGCTATAAAGCCCGATGACGGCGCCGCTGGCCAGAATCGCGGCCGGTTGTTTTGCGCGCTCGACCTTTTCCTTAATCTCGACGCGCGCCAGGCGAAATTCGTCGCGAATAATTTGCTGAAGGTTGCCGACGATGTCTTGCAACACTTCGGAGACGGACCGTTGGGTTTGTGGCGTAGCCATTTCATTCTCCTGCCACTTGCTACGGGAAGAGATTAACGGCGCAAGCCACGAGCAATCAAGAATCCAAAAATAGCGGCAGCCGCAAGAGACTGAACCGGGTAGCGCTTGATCACGCCTTGGAGATCCTGGCCGATGCTCTGGATATCTGTTTCGCGCACGTAATCCGCGGTGGCGTGAAGCTTTTCCGCGGCCATATGGCCAAAATCAGAAAATTGATCGGCCCCGGATTCGAGCGACGTCGCCGTTTTGTGCAGGGCTTTCGCTGTGGATTCGCGAGACTGTTCGAGCGAGCCGACGGCCTTGCGGCCCAATTCGTCGATCGCTTCCTTTGCGTCGGAAGTTTTATCGGCAATAGTTTGCTTCATGCGCGCTGCAGCAGCGCTGGAGCCGGAAGACGGATTAGAGACATCGGCAGCAGACTCTCGATTGTTTGCATCCATGATGGAATCCTCCTAGATTCTTTGGTTTGCGTCGCAAGGGAATGCAAGTGCAAAAGCGAACGTTTTAATCACATGGTTCGCGTGAGTCCAAACTATCCCTGCGTTATGAACAGGGCCATACGGTAAAAGACGTAGGGGAAATGACCCGGTGCAGAAAATTGGGGGGGCTATTGGGCCGAGCGATGATAGGGGACAAAGCCCTGCGTGTTGGTGCGGAGTTTGTATACGGATTTAGTGGCGGTGATATATAAGGTGCCAAAATCGGGATCGCCCCAAGTGAGATTGGCGGGTTGTTCCGGCAAAACGATGGTACCGAGATGATTGCCGTTGGGATCCCATACCCAAATGCCTTGGGGGCCGGTGACGTATAGATTTCCGTCGCGATCCACCTTCATGCCATCGGGAACGCCGCCCTTTTTCGGACCCGCTTCGCTGCCAAAGATGCGGCCGTTGCTGAGGGTGCCGTCGGGAAGGAAGTCGTAGACGCGAATGTTCCGTTGCTCGCTATCGTCGACATAGAATTTCTTGCCGTCGGGAGAAAAAGCCAGGCCATTTGGTTGAGTCAGATCCTTGGTGAGGAGGCGGACTTCACCTTTGGAATTGAGGCGATACACTCCCTGGAATGGGATTTCCTGTTTTTCGCCGGCCACCAGGTCCATGTTCGGATCGGTGAAATAAATGGCGCCGTCCGGGCCGAGTACGACGTCGTTCGGACTGTTGAGACGCTTGCCTTCGAAATGGTCGGCCAGGACCTGATACTTACCGTCGGGCTCAATGCGAATGATGGCGCGGAGGACGCTGGCGCAGTCGAGTAATTTTTGATCGTAGTCGAAGGTGTTGCCGTCGGGATCGCCCAGAGAAATGAGCTCCTCTTTGTGACCGTCGGGATAGACGCGATAGATTTTGTTGATTTCTTCATCGCTGACGTACACAAAGCCCTTAGGATCCCAGACCGGTCCTTCGGTGAAGCCAAATCCCGTTGCCAGTGTTTCCAGTTTTGCGTCGTGGGCGAACAGCTTCCAGAATTGCGGGGATTCAGCGCGTAATTCGAATTGGCGAACGGGGCCGCTCGCATGAAGTGTGAAGCAAAACATTGCGATGACGAGGGAGGCAGCGAATACAAACCCAAGAAGTGATTTAGCTCTCAATTTTATTCTTCATCCTCCGCTTGATTTTTGGGCCGATCTTTTTTTGTTGCGGTCAGCAGATAGCTGACCAGGTCGTTCAACGCCGAGGGCGTCAAAGTTTTGTCATAGTCGGAAGGCATGATGGGTTCAGGGAGAAACGTGACGTGGGCGACGTCGGACCTGTTCAGGAAATGGAACGCACCGTCGGCCGATTGCAGCTGGATGGAAAAATTATCTTCGTTTCGAATTACACCAGAAAATTTAGTAGAGTCGCGCATCGTGACGACGGCGGTTTTATTGGCTTTGTTAGACGTTTCGCTCGGTCGAAGGATGTTGGAACGAACCTCCGCGGGCGAAAGAGACGCGCCGTAGAGCGAAAGGTCGCGGCCCAGAAAGCCACCAGTTCCTTGCATCATGTGGCATTCCGAGCAGCGGGCTTTGCCGAAGAATAACGTCTTACCGTTCTGCGGGTCGCCGGGAAGCGCCGCGACGGTACCCTTGCCCTGAAGAGAGCGGAGATAAGCGAGCAACTGCTTGAGTTTGACGTCGCCCAGGGAACCAAAAGGAGGCATACCTGCTGCGGGACGGCCAACTCGCAAAATTTCCAAAATATCGCCATCGGAAAGCTGGACTATCTGCGGGCGAGTGGAAATATCGGGTCCGCGCTCGCCACCTCGCCCGTCGAGGCCATGGCAGCCGGCGCAGACTGATTCGAAAAACTGACGGCCTTCGCTGGCTGAGCCTTGAGGGCTTCCGGCGTTCGAGGGAGCCGCCGCGATTTGCGCATGATCCCTTGGAACCAGGGCCAAGCTGAGCAGGCAAAGCGAAAGGCCAATCGCGCAGCGACTTGGGAATTGACGGAGATGAGTTCGAAGCGTGTAAATCATAGATTCACTGGGACCGGCCAGAATATCCCCCTAGTCAAGCACCAGAGTGCGGATGGCTGTTGGGATTCTGAAATACCCCATAGCGCGATGAGTGTCAACCAGTTTCTCCAGATGTGATTTTAGTTTTTCCCAACTTAAATCGATTCAAAAGTATTTCGCGCGGAGGCCGCACGGTGATAAAGTCCAGTGCGAACGGATTTTGGAGGCATTATGAACGAGCCGAAATCTTTTGTGTCCCGGAAATTTGCGGGGAAGGCGTTGCTTGCGATTGGACTGTTGCTGGGCGGCGTGTTGGCGGTTGCGGGGCGCCCGCTCGCACGCGTTCACTCGCAGGCCACGGTCACGGGTGACGCCTCCACTTTGTTGGAAGGATACCGACACGTGGAAGTGGCGTCCGTGTCAGATGCGCTGGAGCAGCTGACGGGACGCAAGATGTATATGTCTCACCGCATGAGGCCAATCTTTCCCACCAAGTTCGCAGGATTCGCGGTGACTGTTCTGCTGAAAAAAGAAGCGAACGAGGATCCCAATGCGCTGAACGGGATGCTGGCGGCAATTGACGGAGGCACGAAGGATTCGGTGTACGTGATGGTGGTGGAAGACGGAAACGATATCGCCGGAATGGGCGGATTGATGGGCACGGCAATGAATGCGCTGGAATTTGCGGGTGCGGTGATTGATGGAGGAGTTCGCGACACGGCGTATCTAAAGAAAATAGGATTTCCCGTGTATGCGATGGGAATCGTTCCGTCGACGTCGATTCACCATTATCGTTTTGGCGGGGCGAATATTCCTGTGGTTTGCGATGGAGTGGAAGTGAAGGCGGCAGATATTGTAGTGGCCGATCAAGATGGGGTTGTGGTGGTGCCACGAGGGGACGCGCCGAAAGTGCTGGCGCTGGCCCAGGATATGGATTTCAAGGAACATTCCATGTATGCGTACATTGAAAAGCTTAAATCGATTGAGGAAGCGGTGAAGAAATTTGGACGGCTTTGATTTCCACTGGAAATGCCACGGCAAGTTCGAATGTGAGCGGCAGAAATTGCCGATTGTGCCGCCGGTGTGCGGAGGCTGAGATTCTAGAGAGATGAGAGTTGCGGCTCAATATCTGGGTGTGGCATTGCTTTGCGGGAGTGCGATGACTGCGACGGTGGCGCAAGATAATAGTAAGGCGTCTGTGTCGGTGAACGTTGATGTTGCGCCGTCGGCGCTGACGGAGCAGCCCGTCGGAGAAAACTGGTTATCGTATAACGGAGATTACACGGGGCGAAGATACAACAGCCTTGATCAGATTAATGTGGGGAATGTGGGACGGCTACGGGCGCAATGGGTGTTTCACGCTCCCAATGCTGACAGCCTGGAAGTGACGCCAGTTGTAGTGGAAGGCTTGATGTTCGTCACGTCCGCGAATGATGCGTATGCCCTGGATGGTCTGACGGGAAGAATTGTGTGGCATTATTCGCGTCCGGTGACCGAGGGGCTCATCGATGATGCATCGGAGCACCATAATCGCGGCGTCGGTGTTTGGCACTCGCGGATTTACATGGAAACAGACAACGCGCATTTGCTCTGCCTGGACGCACGATCCGGACATTTGATCTGGGACGTGGCGTATACGGACGGAAACAAGAATTATGGAGCCACGAGCGCGCCGCTGGTGGTGAAAGACAAAGTGCTGGTCGGCACTTCAGGGGGAGATGATGGAGTGCGCGGATTCTTGGCGGCGTATGACGCGGAGAGCGGGAAAGAGGCGTGGCGGTTCTGGACCATTCCCGCACCGGGAGAGCCGGGCTCCGCTAGCTGGCCAGGCGATCTATATTTGCATGGGTGTGGTACCACGTGGATGCCGGGGACGTTTGATCCAGAGCTGAACACGCTTTATTGGGGCACGAGCAATCCTTGCCCTGATTTTGATGGCGATCCAAGGCCGGGAGACGATTTGTACACGGATTCGGTCCTGGCGCTTGATCCGGACAACGGAAAATTAAAATGGTACTTCCAGTTTACGCCGCACGATCTGTTCGATTACGACGCGACGGAAACTCCGGTTCTCATCGACGCGGCGTATAAGGGGAAGCCTCGCAAACTGCTTGCCGAGGCTAACCGCAACGGATTCTTTTATGTGTTGGATCGCACCGACGGCAAATTTCTCTCCGCGGTCCCTTTTGCCGAAAAGCTGAATTGGGCGACAGGAATTGATAAGGATGGAAGGCCAATCCGCGCCAACGTTCAGCCGAGCGCAGAAGGGACGCGCGTATGCCCCGGATTCAGCGGCGCAACGAACTGGTATGCGCCCTCGTACAATCCCGAGACGCACCTGTTTTATTTTCTGGCGACGGAAAATTGTAATGTGTATTTCAAGAAGGCGCAAAAGTTTCAGGAGGGCAAAGAGTTTTATTCCACTGGAGTGAAACGCAGTCCGGGCGATGATCACCAGCGTGTTTTACTCGCGTACGAACTGGAAGGAGACAAGCCTGCGTGGCGAACTGTGCAGGTGGGAGCAGGCCATACTGTTGCGGGGACGATGACCACGAAAGGCGGCCTGGTTTTCTTTGGCGACGCCGCGCAATCGTTCGAGGCGGTGGATGCGCATAGCGGAGCGCCGCTGTGGCATTTCAATACCGGCCAAAATCTTCATGCGTCGCCCATGTCCTATGCGATTCATGGCACGCAATTCGTTGCAATAGCTGCGGGGAGCGATGTTTTTAGTTTTGCATTGCCATAGGGACGGAATTCGTTCAATTCAAATATAAGGAGAAATCAAATGTTTTCGAATCTCAGTTCGCGCCGGAGCTTTGCGGCCCGGCTTGCTTCGTTGTTTACGGGAGTCGGAGCGGTGAGCTTGCTTTCGAATGCGACTCCGGCGGCCGCACAGGCACCGAGTGGAGTGCAGAAGCTCGATTACGAGGGCAAGACTGCGGGAAACGGTTTTATCACCCCGCTGATCATCCATAACGGCACGATATACATCGCCGGGCAGGGCGCTCACTCGCATGATTCGAGTGATTTCCCGATGGATATCGAACTACATACGAAGAAAGTCATGGAAAACGTGAAGACGCTGGTGGAGCGTGGTGGGGGCACGATGGACAGCATTCTGCAACTCACGGTCTTCCTGGCGGATATCGATTTTTACGAAGGAATGAACAACGTTTTCAAAACCTATTTCCCGAATGGTGGTCCGGCACGAACCACGGTTGCTGTGGCGGCGCTACCGGGGAAGTCTCTCGTTGAGATTAATTGTACCGCCGCAGTCGTGAAGAAGTAGCCAGGGCAAAGGAGAACAGCGATGGGACTTAATCTTAAATGGACGCGCCGATCCTTCATGGGCAGCCTTGGTGCACTTACGGCTGCCCTGGCGAGTCCCAGGAAGTTGCTCTCCTTCGCCCCCACGCAGCCGGGAACGAAGGTCACGGGGTTCGGTTCTACTGGAAATGTGTACGAGGAACTCGGTCTCACCACCGTGATCAACGGCCAAGGGACGATGACTTATCTGGGCGGCTCGCTGATGCGGCCGGAGGTGGAGGAGGTGATGGCGCTGGCCGGGAAACATTTTGTGAGCATCGCCGATTTGGAAGTGGCTGTGGGAAATCGCATTGCGGAAATGTTAAAGCTTCCTGCGGGATATTCGGCGATTGTGACTTCCGGCGCGGCGGCGGCGATGCAATCCGGACTTGCGGGCATTCTCACCGGAGACAATCCGAAGTTCATCCAACAAATTCCCGATCTTACGGGAATGAAATCGGAAGTGATCATCCAGAAAACGCACCGGAACCCGTTCGACCACCAACTGCGCAACACAGGAGCGAAATTGGTTGTGATTGAAACGCGGGAGGAGCTGCGGAAGGCCGTGAATCCCAATACCGCGATGATGCATTTTTCCAATTTTGCGAACGCGGATGGGCAGATCAAGGTGGATGAATGGGTGAAGCTGGCAAAGGAATCGAATGTTCCTACGTTTATTGACGCGGCGGCGGACACGCCACCGGTTTCCCATTTGTGGGACTACGCGAATATGGGATACGACCTGATCGCGTTCAGCGGAGGTAAAGCGATGCGGGGCCCGCAATGCGCGGGGCTGCTGCTCGGCCGCAAAGATCTGGTGAGTTACGCGTTGCTGAATAACAGCCCTCACGAAGACACCATTGGCCGAAGCCAGAAGGTGGGCAAGGAAGAAATCGTAGGGATGGTGAAGGCGCTGGAGGTTTATCTCAACGAGGATCACGAAGCGCTGAGTAAAGAGTGGCAAGGACGGCTGGAGCTTATTTCCGCTAAGGTGACGACTCTACCGACTGTGACAACGTCTTATTTCGTGCCTGACATGGCCAATCACGTTCCGCACATGGAGGTTAAGTGGGATCCACAGCGTATCAAAATCGCGGCGGATGGAGTTGAGAGTGCCTTGCGAAAAGGGACGCCCTCGATCGTGCTTACCACGGGAGAACGCGGCGGAGCCTTGTCGATGAATTCGTTCATGCTGCAACCTGGGGAAGACAAAATCATTGCCGACAAGCTGTATGAAGTTCTGAAAGCCCACTCGGCATGAGCCCGGCGGATTCAGAGTCTGCTCAGAGGAGCATCCATGTCTGAGCAGGGACGAAGCAATGTGCGCTGGTTCCTAGTTTTATGGCTGTTTATATTGAGCGCGGTTTCGTTTCTGGATCGCGTGAACATATCGGTTGCGGCCAGTGCGATTGCTTCGGAATACCGCTTGAGCGACGTGCAGTTGGGATGGGTGTTCAGCTCCTTTCTTTGGGGCTACGCGATTTTCCAGACGTTTGGAGGATGGCTGGCGGACAAACTGGGGCCGCGCCGAGTTTTGACGGCGGGTGTTGTGTGGTGGGGGATTTTCACGGCACTAACTGCTGCCGTTTCGCCCGCGCTGACCGGCGCGGTTTTCTTTTTTGTGACCGTGCGCTTCCTGCTGGGCGCAGGTGAAGCGATCATCTATCCCGCTTCGAACCAATTTGTTTCGCGATGGATTCCGACGCAAGAGCGAGGATTCGCGAATGGTTTGATCTTTGCGGGCGTGGGTGCGGGCGCGGGGTCGGCTCCGGCGATCGTGACCTATATCATGGTGCACTATGGCTGGCGCTGGTCATTCTGGCTGAGTGCATTGCTGGGTTTGTTGGTGGGAGTTGTGTGGTATCTGACGGCACGGGATAGGCCGGAAGAACACCCGCGAGTTTTGCCCGGCGAGCTTCAACATATTGAAACCGGAATAACAACTAGCGTCGCCGGTGTGGCCAGCCGAGATTCCAAGGCAAACGCTCTTCCCTGGAGCGTGATTCTAAAGAGCAAGGAAGTCTGGCTGGTTACCCTGAGCTATTTCTGCTTCGGGTATGTCGCGTGGATTTTCTTCAGCTGGTTTCACCGGTACCTTTTTAAGGTGCGAGGGCTTGATCTGAAGTCGAGCGCGTTTTACAGCACATTGCCACCGCTGGCAATGGTCGCGTGCAGCCTGCTGGGTGGCGTTATTAACGACAGGCTGACCAAAGCATACGGAAAGAGGATAGGGCGCTGCGGGATTGCGGTATTCGCGTTGATTCTGACAGCGATTTTGTTAGTACTGGGATCCCAGGCGGCGAGCGCGCAATTGGCCAGTATGGTGCTTGCGGGTGGGGCGGGGGCGCTATATCTGGCACAGAGCAGCTATTGGTCCGTCACCGCGGACATTGCCGGAGCGCGGGCAGGGTCCACATCAGGATTCATGAACATGGGAGCGCAGCTAGGAGGCGGGGTGACCGCGATTCTCACGCCGGTGATTGCGAGTCATCTCGGTTGGACTTATCCATTTCTGTTTGCCGCAGTGTTAAGTGCGGTGGGCGCGCTGGCGTGGCTGGCCGTGAATCCGCAGCGCACGTTGGAACGCGTTGCGCAAGCTTCCTCGTGAGTTCGGGCAGTGCCGAATCGAGCTAAAATTGTTGTTCTGAAATTTCAGGAGTCCAGCGGTGAACATCGAGAACGCAATCAACAAAATCCATGAGATCGGTATTGTGCCGGTTGTTCGAGCCGCGAATCTCGACGAGGCGCGCCGGGCCGTCGATGCGATCTGCACAGGGGGCATACCGGTTATCGAAATCACCATGACGGTGCCGAACGCGCCGGCGATGATTCAAGAACTGGTGAAGCATTACGGGACGAGCGTGTTGACGGGCGCTGGGACCGTTACCACTGCCAAGCAAGCCGAGATTTGCCTCGACGCGGGCGCACAATTCCTGGTCAGTCCCGGATTGTCGGTTCCAGTGCTGCAGACCGCCGCGGCACGAGGCATTCTAGCCATTCCGGGGGCGTTGACCCCAACGGAAGTTATGGCTGCTCTGGAAGCAGGAGCGCAGCTCATCAAAATTTTCCCTTGCGGCAGTGCAGGAGGCCCGAAGCACATCAAAGCTCTGAAGGCGCCCTTTCCGGAAACGCGGCTTATCCCTACTGGCGGAGTAAACGTGAACAATGCGGCGGAATATTTGGCGGCAGGTTCCTTCGCGCTGGGAGTCGGCGCGGACCTGGTGGACCTCGCCGCGATTCGGCGAAATGAGTCAGGCAAGATTGTCGATATGGCGAAAATCCTGATTGACAGCGTGAAACTGGCACGCACAAGTAAGTTCTAGAACTCCTAGTATCTACTCGTCAAATCTAGTTTTTGGGACACTGACCTATCGACGTTGCTTGTTCATGGACGTAACAAGCGCGTCAGATTGCGGCGCGAGCTCGCTCCAGTAACTCTTCCATTTACAGCTAGTTATGGCCGCTTTGCGGGCGCGCAATGCCCAAACCGTTAACGGATACCGTTACGGTACACCCCCTGTATCACTCCATGACACCCCCGTAATAGTACTGCAAACTTTTCCAAGGGCTCTCTTGTTAGGTCAGGAGCTCGAACGGAGGTTTAGGAATCCCGATGCATACGAATGGCTCTCGTTTTATCCGGAATCAGGAAGTGGTGTCACGAAAGATCGAAGGGGAGCTGATCATTGTGCCCATCCGCAGCGGAGTGGGCGACCTGAACTCCCTGTACACGCTCAACCCAGTTGGATCGGTACTGTGGGATTTTATGACCGAGAAGCACACGGTCGGGGAAATGGTCCAGCGGGTATGCGACGAATTTGAAGTGACGAGGACCCAGGCGGAGCAGGACATCGAAACATTTCTCGATTCCTTGCTCGAGGAAAAACTGGTCTTGTCCGTAGCCTGACAGGTCGAAAGAAGAGAAAGACAGGTAAGCATTGCTAGAGATTGCGACTTACGGTGATTTCTCAAGCTTGATCCACAAGCGCCAGAAGGGGCGGCGAATTCCGGCGGAAGTGTCGATTGAGGTGACACACCGTTGCCCGCTGGAGTGCCAGCATTGTTACAACAACCTTCCGATGGGCGACAACGATGCGCGCAAGCAGGAACTGACTCTGGAAGAACACGTGCAACTTTTGGACGAACTGGTTGCGATGAATTGCCTTTGGATTCTCTATACCGGCGGAGAGATTTTTGCGCGCAAAGACTTCCTTGATATTTACACCGAAGCGAAAAAACGCGGGTTCATCATCACGCTGTTCACCAACGGGACTTTGATCACGCCTAGAATCGCAGACTACCTGGTGGAATACAGGCCATTCGGAATCGAAATTACGCTGTACGGCGCAACGCGAGAGACGTATGAAGCCCTCACGCAGATCCCCGGTTCCTTCGACCGATGCATGCGGGGAATCCGCCTGCTGAAAGAACGGAATCTTCCCCTGACGCTGAAGACGGTACCCACCAATATCAATTACCACGAAGTGTATGAGATGAAACGGTTCGCCGAAGAAGAGATTGGGGTCGAGTTCAAATACGACGCTGCCATCAATCCGCGGACGGACTGCTCGCAGAGTCCGCTGGGGGTACGCCTCAGCCCGGAACAGGCGGTGACGCTGGACTTTCTCGATCCCGCGCGCAAAGCCGAGCATCGCAAACTCGTGATGGAAGAGTTGGCGGAGGAGCCACGCGCGTTAGGAGAGCACAGGTACCTGTGTGGCGGCGGAGAACGGGGATGCGCAGTCGATCCGAAGGGTGAGCTCACAATTTGTCTGATTTCTCATCAGGACGGCTACAACATCCGCGAGGGGAGTTTCACTGAAGGATGGTCGGGCAAACTGCTGGAAATCCGGAAGACCAAACGCCATCGCGAAACCATTTGCACGCACTGCCGGATTCATTCGCTCTGCAATATGTGCCCTGCTACGGCTGAATTGGAGACGGGTGACGCTGAAACGCCGGTCCCATTCTTGTGCGAAGTCGCACACCTGCGCGCGTTTGGGCTCGGTGTGGAAGTGCCCGAACACGGCGACTGCCCGTGCTGTTCCGGAGGACTGGAACATAAGTCACTGATGGAAGCAGCAAGCCGATTGCAACAGATTTCACCGAATTCCGCCCCAGGCATGCCTATTCGTGGAAGCAGCTCTTTTCTGCCCGTTCTACCAGTTTTGCAGGCCGGAAGAGCTTGCTCCGAAAGGAAATGTTCGGCCTGCGGAGACCACTGAGGTCCAGGATCCGGAAAGATAGATATGGGAACGGGAAACAATAAGAAACAGCAGGAGGGCGGCAAACCAGCGTATCAGCCGCCGTCGGTAGTGCGCATTCATTTGCGTCCAGAAGAAGCAGTGTTGGGCCATTGCAAAACCTCCAGCGCCCGGGGACCGATCGGCTCTTCCTGCAGGCTTTCGTCATGTCCAACTCTGGGATCGTGAATTCGGGAGATCAAGTGTCGATGTTGGCCACTAGCTCAAATTCTTTGTCGCCAAACGCGAGCCGCTTCGCCGTTGGAATCGGTGGATTGTCGATGGAAGCGTGGTGCGAAAAAGGAATGCCCGTCGGCATCGACCCGGAACACCAGCCCTTTTTATGCGCGGCCCCAGCGGATTCCGCCTGCGACATCGAATTGGACGTCTACTGGTCGTCGCGGTTAGAACTTCCGAGATCGACACCGGCATTTGTCTCTGGAGGACTTTGGTCGGCGTATACACACTCTACGGGAACGAAGTTTTATTTTTGCAGTTCGACGCTGGGTGCGATGCCTTACAAGGCTGCGTGGTTCGACGAGAATTTCGAACGCGGCCACATTGTTCTGAACCGTTCGTGCTTTGTTGGCAATGACGTGGTGCTCCCGCTCGAGTATCCCATTGACGAACTGGTGATGATGCATCGGCTGGCTCTGGGCGAAGGAGTGGAAGTGCATGCCCTTGGTTTGGCGGATGACGATGGAGCCGGCTATCTGTTTCTGGGGCATTCGGGCGCAGGGAAAAGCACGACGGCGCGGCTTTGGATGGAACAGCCGGGCGTGCAGTTGCTGAGCGACGACCGCATCATTCTTCGAAAGCACAACGGAAAATTCTGGATGTATGGAACGCCGTGGCACGGCGATGCCGGGGTTGCTTCCGCGGGCCGTGCCCCGCTTTCCGCGGTATTTCTGCTGGAACAGGCCCCTACCAACGAACTTGCTCCGATCGCGACCTCCAAGGCCGCTGCCGAACTGTTCGCGCGCGCCTTTGTTCCGCATTACCTGAAAAGCGGAATTCACTTCACGCTGGATTTTCTGGACCAGATCACTCGCTCCGTGCCCTGTTCCATCCTGCGCTTCACGCCAACACAACGCGCAGTGGAGGCGGTTCGCTATGCGCGTGTCTGAGGTGCGTGTTCGCCGGGATTCCCGATTATTCGAAGAGCTTTGCGCGGCACTGCTACGCCGCGGAAACGCAGTGCAGTTTCGAGTGAATGGCCAGAGCATGACGCCTAACCTGATGAACGGGGACGATGTGTTGGTTGCGCCTGCAGGTGTGGCGGAACTGCGGCGTGGGGACGTGGTGCTGGCAGAAAACGTCGACGGCCTGCGCGTACACAGAATCGATTCGCTGGATACGAATTCGGGAATCGCCACATTGCGCAGTGACACCGGTGCGGCGATCGATCCACCTGTATCGCGAGTGTTTGGGAGAGTTGTAGCACGGAAACACGGGCCTAAGGAGCAACGTTTCACCGCGGTGCGGACACGCTTGGTTCACCCTGTGCGGGCGCTGGCCCGGAGAATTGGCGCTGCGGCGAAGTTGCGGCTGAGACGCTTGGGACTGCTGTTCACGGGAATTGTGGCGCTTGCAGTTGCGGGCCCTCTGTTTTTTGCTCCGGCCGCGCGTGCGCAAGCCGATCTCGCGATCAATTCGAATACTGCCACACCGACAACTGTGCCGCCCGGAGCCACGATCACCTACACCATTGTTGTGATCAACAATGGTCCGAACAACGCTGTTACGCCTGTGTTCACCATGAATACGCCGGCGAATACCACTTTCGTATCGGAAGCCAAAGCAGGCGCGGGCACTTGGACTTGCGTAAATCCTCCCGTTGGGGGGACGGGCACTGTTACGTGTACGCGAACCACCAACATGGGAATGGGCAACGGAAATGACACCACGTTTACGATCGTGGTTACCGTCACGGGGGCAGCGCGGAACGGTAGCCTTTCCAACACAGCAAACATTATTTCGACTACGACCGATCCAGTCCCAGCCAATAACACTTCGAGCGTGGCCGTGACGGTGTCGACAGCGAATCTTTCTGTGGCGCAAAGTGCGGCGCCGAACCCTGTGGTTTCTGGGGCCGATATTACCTACACGGAGAGCGTGACGAATAACGGCACGACTTCGTCCTACGGCGCGACTCTGACGCAGAGCACTCCGCCAAATACGACGTTTGTGTCGGCGGCACCTGCTACCGGGTGGACGTGCCCGACTACACCAGCGGCGGGCGGGACGGGGACGATTACGTGCAAGGCCAGCGCAGCAATCGCGTCAGGGACGACGAGCACTGTATTTTCGATTCTTGTGGCCGTCAACGCCGCGACGCCTGCGGGCACAAGCATTACGAACATCTCGACAGTCAGCGAAACCGGCACCGACCCGGGGAACAACTCGGCAAGCACCACGGTGACCGTGACACCCACGGACCTTTCGTTAACGCAATCCGCCTTGCCCACTGTGGTTGCGCCGAGTACGAATTACACGTATTCCGAAATCGTCGGAAATAACGGTCCGACGTATGCAGGCAACGGAACGATCACCGTTTCGACGCAGACGCCGACCGGTGCGACTTATCAATCTTATGCAGGCACGAACTGGACGTGCACGACGCCTGCCGTGGGTGGCACCGGCTCCATTCTGTGTACATACAACGCGGCGTTGGCCAACGGCGCTACCGCCGCTCCGCTCACGCTGACGACGCAGGTTGCCGCGTCTACGACGTCCGGCACGGTCATCCAAAATTCCGCGACCGTTGCAGATACTTTGTTCACGGACCCATACCCGTCCAATAACACGAGCACAAGTTCTATCACTGTCGAGCCCGCCGGCACCGCCGATCTGGCGCTTGTGGAAACTGTCTCTCCGGACACTATTGCCGTGGGCACGAACTATGTCTACACGGAAACAGTTACCGACAACGGTCCAACCGCCGCTACAACCGGGACGATCTCCGTTTCGACGCAAACTCCGCCGAACACAACGTATCAAGCTTCTGCGGGAACCAATTGGACGTGCACGGCACCTGCTGTGGGCGCCACCGGAAACATCGTTTGCACTTACAACGCGGCGCTGGCAGTCAGCGGTACCGCGAGTGCATTGACGATCACAGTGGAAGTCAACGCCGGGACAGCCTCCGGCACGGTTATTCAAAACTCTGCCACGGTCGCAAATTCGGCGCTGGCGGACCCGATAGCGTCCAACAACACCAGCGCGACTACGGTCACCGTTGAAGCCGCAGGCACGGCCGATCTTCAGCTCACGCAAGTCGCTTCGGCCTCTGCTGTCGCCGCAGGGGACAATTACGTTTACACCGAAACGGTGATCGATAACGGTCCGACGGCCGCCGCGACCGGAACCGTCACGGTTTATTTGCAGACGCCTGCGAACACGAACTTTCAAGGCGATGCGGGAACAAATTGGGCCTGTACCGCTCCTGCTGTGGGAGGCAGCGGGCCCGTCATTTGCACCTACAACGCCGCGTTGGCCAGCGGCGCCACCGCTAGCGCGCTGACTGTCACTTTTCAGGTGACCAGCGGAACTGCCGCAGGTACCACGATTCAATCGTCCGCCACCGTTACGAATTCCACGCTTGTCGATCCTATTCCGGCGAACAACACCAGCATCACATCAATCGTTTGTGAGCCTACGACCAGCGCAGACCTGGGTATGTCCATGTCTGTTGCGCCGACGCCGGTCTTCATCTCTTCGAATCTTACATACACCATCCAGGTTCAGAACCTTGGGCAATTGAGCGCACCGGCTGCGTCAAACGTTCTGACGGACACGCTGCCCGCCAGCGTTACGTTTGTGTCTGTCAGCGCTTCCTCAGGATGGTCCTGCGCGGGTACGACGACCGTTTCCTGCTCCATCACGACACCCATGGCGATGGGCGCGACTGCCTCGATCGCGATTACCGTGACCGCTCCGACCACGGCGACCACTCTCACGAACACAGCGACGGTCGCCCTTTCTGGCGATCCAAATTCCGCGAACAACTCCGCCACTGCTTACACCGTTGTTCAGCCGCTCGTCTGCGCTACGCCTGGAAAGGACGGTGCCGGAGGCACTTTGACCGGCGTGGTGAACGCGTATTATCCCCCATCGGCAGCCGGAACTCTGGCCGTGGGAGCCACTTCCGCTGCACTGAGTGCCGCGGCAACTGGCGGCGCTCAAAAAGCGATTTCTATTGGTGATTTGCTGCTGATCGTCCAGATGCAGGCGGCGGCGATTAACAGCACAAACACGAGTTCATATGGCGATGGCTTGCCCGGCGATCCGGCGTCCGGTTCCACGAACCTGGGCAGCAGCGGTTATTTTGAATTTGTCACGGCGACGAGCGCTGTTCCGGTTACGGGCGGCACTTTGACATTCACCGGGTCTGGCGCGAATGGCGGATTGTTGAACGCGTATTTTTTGAGCGCGTATGCGGCTACGCAAGGGCAACAGACCTATCAGGTGGTCCGTGTTCCGCAATACACATCGGCAACGCTCAGTTCCGGGCTTGTGCCGCTGGCATGGAATGGATCCGTCGGCGGCGTGCTGGCGATTGATGTGTCTTCGCAGCTCACCTTGAGTGGAACGGTCGCTGCGGACGCCTTGGGCTTTCGTGGCGGCGGCGGGCGAATCCTTGCAGGTGGCTCCGGGGCCAGCACCGATTACGTAACGTTGGCCACCGACGCAACGAATGGATCGAAGGGTGAAGGAATTGCCGGCACGCCGCGCTACCTTGCGCCAGCAACGATCACAACGACAACAACCGCTACAGATACCACTCTCGAAGGATTTCCTAACGGGAGCTATGCGCGTGGCGCACCGGGCAACGCGGGTGGCGGCGGTACCGATGGCAACCCACCTGCCAACAACTACAATTCCGGCGGCGGCGCGGGCGCCAATGGCGGCGCCGGTGGCCTTGGCGGCTATGGCTGGAATAGCTTTACGGCGCTCAACTCGACTGACGGCGGGTTCGGTGGTGCAGCATTCCCCGCGTCAACGAGCGCGTTGGTCATGGGGGGTGCCGGAGGCGCGGGCACGACCAACGATGGATCCTATTACATCACGGGCACGAATCACGGCGCGGATTGTGGCACCACTTGCACTGGAATTTATAGCAGCGGCGGCGCGGGCGGCGGCATCGTCATCGTGCACACGGGTTCCGTGGTCGGCACCGGAACGATAACGTCGAACGGCCAGTCGACTCTGAGCACGGACAACGACAGCACCGGTGGCGGCGGAGCCGGTGGTTCTATTCTCTTCTTCGCCAACAGCGGCACACTGAGTGGGCTCACGGTTAGCGCCAACGGCGGATCGGCAGGGAATGCCTGGCCCGAAGAAGCCCCAGGTGGTTTTCCCGGCCAGCGCCACGGCCCCGGCGGTGGTGGCGGTGGCGGTGTCATTCTTTTGTCGGGTACGCCCACAGCGAGCAGCGTGTCGGGCGGCAGCAACGGGTACACCGATACAGTTCAAGATTCCTACGGCGCAACGCCCGGTCAACCGGGTTTTGTGCTGACGACCAACGTGATTACGGAGACGCCCGGAACGCAAGCGGGCGCTTATTGCGCGGGCGCCGATCTGGCGGTTACAAATTCCGGAAGTCCGCAGGTTGTCGCGCCGGGCGGAAACATCACTTATACCCAGACAGTAACGAACAATGGCCCGCTTGATGCGGTCAACGTGGTCTTCAGCGAAGGCATCCCTGCGAACGCAGTTTTTGAGTCCATCAACAACGTTGCAGGGTGGACTTGCACTACGCCCGCTGTGGGGGGAACCGGAACAATATCCTGCACGAACCCAGATTTCGCCAATGGGGGAAACGTCAGTTTCACCGTGGTGGTGCAAGTTGGAAATGGGACGACCAGCGGGACGCAAATCGTCGATGTCGACAACGTCACTTCCGGCACGAACGATCCGAGTCTTGCTAACAACACCGCGACCGCCATCACCACGGTCGGCACGGCGACGCAAGCGGACCTGGCTGTAACCAATACCGCGTCGTCGCCGACGGTCCTTGCCGGCTCTAGTTTCACGATGACGGCGGTGGTAACCGACAATGGTCCCGCGACCGCCTCCGGTTTGGTCTTCACGGAAAACACGGCGAGCAACAGCGCCGCCACGGTGAACGCGACATTCGCTTCCCTAGCGATACCTAGCGGGTGGGCTTGCAGCACTCCTGCCGTCGGTGGAACCGGCACGATCACGTGCACCATCGCGTCTTTGGCATCGGGTGGCACTGCGACGTTCCCCATCGTCATGAATGTGCCATCTGGTGCAACGTCTGGAACTGTTCTCTTGGGCACTGCCAACATCGCTGCGTCCACACCTGATCCAAACGCAGGAAACAATGCGGCGACCGCAACGACCACCGTAGCTACGACCGGCCAGGCTGATCTTGCGGTGACAAGTTCGGGATTGCCAAATCCAGTCACCCCGGGCAACAACATCACGTACACGCAATCCATCACCAACAATGGGCCGACGGCAATCGCGGTCTCTGGAACTACCACGGTTACGTTTACCGACGCTATTCCGGCAAACACAACGCTCGGAGCGGCGTTCACTGCGCCCACCGGATGGACGTGCAACACGATTGCCGTCGGCGCGACCGGCACGCTTACTTGCACCTTGAATTCGGGTCAGACCCTGGCGGTCGGAGCGGTCGTGAATTTCCCGCTGGTGGTGAAAGTGAATACGGCTACGGTGTCCGGAACCACGATCACGAATTCTCCAAACATTACGAGTTCGGTGAGCGATCCGAATACGGCGAACAATACCACGACGGTAGCAACGCTGGTCTCTTCTCCAACGCAAGCGGACGTCAGCATCCTCAAGACCGCTGCCCCGGAACCCGTGAATCAAGGAACAAATCTTGCGTACACGCTGACGGTCAAGAATGGCGGGCCTGCCGTGGCGCAAAACGTTGTGGTGAATGACCCGCTGCCAGCGCAGGTAACGTACACCTCATCGTTGACTACGGCCGGAACCGGAACATGCACGTATACGGCGGCTACGACCACGGTGAATTGCAGTTTGGGAAGCCTCGGTGTAGGCAGCACAGTGGTGGTCACCATTAATGTGACCGCGACCACTTTCAGTTCGAATACGCTTTCGACGAATACGGCGACCGTAAGTTCTTCTGTTTCCGATCCGAACCCGGGCAACAATACCTCCACTTCGATCTCTACGATCCAGGCGTCCACCGCTGTGGATGTTTCCTCATTCAGTGCTTATGCACAGCCCGACGGCACGGTGCGGCTGGTGTGGCACACGCAGGAAGAGTCTCGGAATCTTGGGTTCCACATATATCGGGAAGATGGAGTGGGTCGCCATCGCGTGGACGCTGCGCTGATCGCCGGATCCGCATTGATCTTGCGCGGTTCCAGACCTCAACACGCAGCCAAAACCTACGCCGCGATTGATTTTCAGCCAGCTCCTAACGCGGTCTACTACCTGGAAGATGTGGACATTAATGGCACGCGGACGCTGCACGGCCCGGTCTACACGGAAGCGGCTTCCACGGAGCAAATGCAGGCGCAGGGTGTGGCGGCGATGCAGGTTTCGCCTTCGCTCTCAAAACTGCATGCGAGCGCGACTGCGAATGTAGGGAGCGGTGTGACCCATGCAGCATTCCGTCTGCCGCAGCCGGTGCAATCGCAGCCCGGACGGCCGGTGGTCCCGACAGGCATCCAGTTGTTTAACGCGGCGGATCATGCGGCGGTCAAAATTTCGGTGGACCAGGAGGGCTGGTATCACGTTCCGTTTTCGCGGTTGTTCTCGGCGGGTTTGAGTCCAAACACCCAACTGAGTTCGCTCCATCTTTATGCGGAAGGTATCGAGCAGCCAGTCCTTCTGATTGGCCACACCTCCGGGATTCCGTCGGCGACGGACGCCATCGAGTTTTATGGAACCGGGATTGACACGCCGTTCTCAGCGGATCGGGTCTACTGGCTGGTTGCCGAAGGCATAGGTGGCAAGCGAATCCTCAGCGCTTCCGGCACGCCTTCGGAAGCTCCTGGCGGCGAAAGTTTCCCGTACACGGTCACGCTGGAAGACCGCACGGTTTATTTCACGGCGTTGCTCAACGGCGAAAATAACGACAACTTCTTTGGCGCGGTTGTTACGTCGGAGCCCGTAGACCAGACGCTGAATGTCGTCCACCGGGACGCGACTTCCTTGCAGCCACTCATTTTGACTCTTGCGCTTCAAGGTGTAACGGACGCGCAGCAACACGCCGTGACCGTGCAATTCAATGGCTCTACCGTGGGCACGCTGAACTTCTATGGTCAGATCCTTGACTCGCAATCCTTCCCGGTCGATCCATCGTTGGTCGTCGATGGGATCAACACGGTTGCGCTCACGGCTCTCGACGGAGACAACGACGTCAGCGCAGTGCAATCGATCCAGTTGCAGTATATGCACACATACGCAGCGGATTCAGATTGGCTGAAAGCTACGGCTGCTTCCGGAACGGATGTACATATTTCCGGCTTCTCCAATTCTCAAATCCGCGTTTTTGACATCACAAATCCACTGAACATTTTTGAGTTGAACGCGAAGCTTACCGCGGAATCGAATTCCTACGGCGTCAGTGCGGTGCTGCCGGCATCGGGAAGTGGCGGGCGCACACTGCTCGCACTGGCGGCGGATACGATGTCTTCTCCCGTAGCCATCGTGCCGCACACGCCCAGGTTGCTGGATCAGGAGCGCTCGGGCGCGGATATCGTGATGATCACATATCCGGATTTCGCGTCGCATCTGACGCCATTAGTGAACCTGCGGGAATCGCAGGGGCATACCGTCCAGGTCGTCACGACCGACCAGATATTTGACGGCTACAACTACGGGGAACGTAGCCCGTTCGCGTTACGCAGCTTTTTGCAGAATGCTGTGGGCCGCTGGCAACGGAAACCGCAAGCCGTGCTGCTGGTTGGCGACGCGTCCATGGATCCCAGGAATTATCTGGGCTTTGGGGACTTCGACTTTGTGCCCACGCGGATTATCGAAACCGCGGCAATGAAGACCGCTTCCGATGACTGGTTCACGGACTTTGTGCAGAACGGTTACGCCACGATCGCAACAGGGCGCTTGCCGGCACGCACGACTTCGGACGTGGATCTTATGGTTTCGAAGATCGTGGGATACGAGCAGGGCGCATACGCGGGGTCTTGGAACTCGCAAGCCGTCCTGATCGCGGACCAAAACGTTGACGCGAACTTTACTTCCGCGGCGACGTCGGCAGCATCCGCGTTGGCTTCCTCCCTGCAGACATCGCAGATCGTTGCCGATGGGGCTGACCCTTCGACGGTCCACACGCAGATTCTTGAGGCCCTCAACAATGGCGCCTTGCTCGTGGATTACAGCGGTCACGGCGCCGAACAACAGTGGTCATTTGTGGACCTGTTTGACAACACAGACGTGGCAGCGCTTTCGAATGGCGGACGGTTGCCGGTATACCTGCTGATCGATTGTCTGAACGGACTATTCCAGGACGTTTACGCCCAGAGCCTGGCCAAGGCCTTAATCCTTGCTCCGAATGGCGGCGGCGTTGCGGTATGGGCTTCCTCTGGGTTCACGAATGAGCCGCCGCAGGATTCCATGAACCTTGCATTGTTGCAGCAACTGGCTGCGTATCCCAACGATCCCTTGGGACTTTTGATCCTGCAAGCCAAGAACGGGACAACGGACAACGATGTCCGGCGCACCTGGGTCTTGTTGGGAGATCCAAGCATGAAGTTGCATTTCGGAGTTTCCGCTTCTTCAACGGCGGCGACAAAGAGAGCTTCGACCCCATCCACACAGGGGATTGCGGTGAACAAGTGTCCGCATGGGATGACTTGTGGCAAGGAGAAATGATGAGCAGGAAAATGGCTCGCATGCTGTTCGGGGTGGCATTAACAGTGTTCGCGTGCAAGACAACGATCGCGCAGACAGCGCAGCAAACCGCCGCGTTGGGACTGGTGGCAAAGAGCTCCGGAGGAAAGATCGGAGACGCGGCGGCAGCCGAAGGATCATCGATTTATTCTGGTGACTACCTCTCCACGTCCGACGATGGATCGCTGCTGGTGCGCATCGGCGCGCTTTCACTGGAATTGCGAGGTTCCACGGGCGCGCATATTTATCGCGCGCCGTATGGCGCAGTGGTGGAATTGAACAGGGGGACAGTGGTTTACACGACGCCGGGCAATGCACAGAATCTGGTGATCGTCGCGTCCGACGTACGGGTGACGCCGGTTATCACCAGTTCGGATCTTGGGCGCGTCACTGAGGATGATCCGTGCAATGTGACGGTGTATAGCGAGAGCGGACAAGTGAACGTTCGAGTGGGTTCGGAAAACAAATTGGTCGACCCAAATAAGGCTTACCGAGTGCGCGCCGAAAATGAAATTACTTATCGCAAGTATCTTTCACCAGACGCAGACGACTACCATAAATATCATGAGCATAGTCCCTGTGCGCCGGTGGAAATGGCCCATGGGCACCCTCCAATCGCCCCCGGCCAAAGCCATTTTCTTTTGGTGACGGCAGCTTTGCTGGGCACGGGCGCGGGTATTGGCGTCTGGAAGGCGCTGGAGAGCCCGGACCGGCCTTGAATTTGTTTTCGCGAGTTCGGTGTAAATAAAATAACAGGTGCCTCAACCCAGCCGGGGCACCTGTTTTTTGTGGGAGTTAGCTTTTCCAAACGCGCCGTCGTTCCGAACGGAGTCCGCGAAGTAAGGAATTCCTCTTTCTTGGTTCACTGCCAAAGGTTGAGAGATGTCGTGAAAGTCGGGCGACGATCAGCTGTGGCCGCCCGTGAGGTCGCGGACGATGGAGCCGACGAAATTTCTTGCGTCGCCGAATAGCATCAGGGTTTTGTCCAGATAATAGAGAGGGTTGTCGATTCCCGCGAAACCAGCGGCCATGCTGCGCTTGATGACCATGACCGTGTGAGCCTTATCCACGTCGAGAATGGGCATGCCGTAGATGGGGCTGCTTTTGTCCTCGCGGGCCGCGGGATTGGTTACGTCATTTGCTCCGATGATGAGCGCAACGTCGGTCTGGGGGAAGTCTCCGTTGATGTCGTCCATCTCCAAGAGTTTGTCATAGGGAATATCGGCTTCGGCCAACAGGACGTTCATGTGACCGGGCATGCGACCAGCCACAGGGTGAATGCCGAACTTCACATCGATTCCTTTTTTGGTGAGGGCATCGTAAAGTTCGCGCACTTTGTGCTGCGCTTGAGCGACAGCCATGCCGTATCCGGGAACGATCACCACCTTGCTGGCCGCGGCCAAAATTCCGGCGGCTTCTTCCGGCGAAGCGCTGCGCACGGGCCGGGCTTCTGTTTTTCCGGCGGCTGCCGGTTGCTCCTGGCCGAACGCGCCGAACAAAACGTTGGTGAACGAACGGTTCATCGCTTTGGACATGTTGACGGACAGGATGAAGCCCGATGCGCCATCGAGCGCGCCAGCGATGATGAGCAGTTTGCTGCCGAGCACAAATCCCATCGCGGCGGCCGACAGCCCGGCGTAGGAATTCAAGAGCGATATTACCGTTGGCATATCCGCGCCACCGATGGGAATGATCATCATTACGCCGAATATCAGCGGAATGAAAATCATCAACGGAAACAAAAACATTTTGGTGGGATCGCGGACAAGCATGATGGCAATCACGATCGCTACAGCCAGCATTCCCAGGTTGACGATGTTCTGACCTTTGTACGTGATGGGCCGCTGCGGCAGGATTTCCTGTAGCTTTCCGGCTGCCATCAAGCTGCCGGTGAAGGTGAGCGCGCCGAGAATGACTTCCAGGGACAGCACGCTCATCATGAATTTCGACACATCGGGGGCACGCAAATAAAACTCGGCGGTACCGACAAGGGTCACGCAAAGCGCGCCGAAAGCGTGGCTCAGGGCAGTCCGCTGCGGCACGGCGGTCATGGCGACCTTGCCTAATGGCACGCCAATAATGGTGCCTAACACGAGGCCGATGGCCACCCATCGGTAGGTTAGCCCGTGATGAAGCAACGTGCCGACGATTGCGAGGAACATGCCGATCTCGCCGGCCCACACGCCGCGACGAGCGGTCGCCGGCGAACTCAGCCACTTGAGAGAAAGAATGAAAAGCGCCGTTGCAATGAGGTAAGTGACTTCGATGAGGGTGTCTTGGGGAATCATGAGGTCACGGCTTCCTGGGGCCGCTGGCTTTGAACATTTTGAGCATGCGGTCGGTGATGATGAAGCCCCCGACAATGTTGCTGGTGGCCGCAACGATGGCGATGGTGCCCAGAATCGTGGCGAGCGTCGATTTTCCTTCGCCCGCGAGGATGATGGCTCCCACCACGGCGATGGCGTCCAACGCGTTGGTCAGAGACATGAGCGGCGTGTGCAAAAGCGGCGAGACGCGGCGGATCACTTCGAATCCGATGAATGCCGCCAGCATGAAAACGTACAATCCCGTCAGAAGATCCAGCTTCATCAGGCGCCTCCTCCGGCCGGTGCGGATTGCAGCGCCGGCAGACCGAAAAATTCACGCACGCGAGCGTTTACCACTTCGCCGTCTTGCGTGACCAGCGTTTCCCGAACGATTTCGTCCTTGAGATCCAATTGCAATTTACCGTCTTTGACCAGGTGCTGCAGGAACGCGCTTAGATTTCGCGCGTAGAGAGCGCTGGCGTGATACGGGACGGTGGCCGCGAGATTGAACTCGCCGATGATGGCGACATTGTGCTCGATTATGATTTGGTCGGGCTTTGTAAGTTCGCAATTGCCGCCGCGCTCTGCCGCAAGATCGATAATCACGGAGCCAGGCGCCATTTTCTCGACCATATCCTTGGTAACAAGCACGGGGGATTTTTTACCAGGAATTACCGCGGCAGTGATGACGACATCGCTATCGGCAATCGTTTTGCCGAGGAGTTCGCGTTGCTTTTGATAAAAAGTTTCGTCCTGTGCTTTGCCGTAGCCCCGCGCGTCTTGCGCATCCTTCGCCTCAATAGGCAATTCCACAAACCGGCCGCCCAAGCTCTGCACCTGTTCTTTTGCTGCGGGGCGCATGTCGTAAGCCGACGCCACAGCGCCGAGGCGACGGGCAGTAGCAATGGCTTGCAAGCCCGCCACGCCTGCTCCGATGATCAGCACCCGTGCAGGCGCGATGGTTCCCGCGGCGGTGGTGAGCATCGGAAACATACGCGGCAAGGTGTTCGCGGCCAGGACGACGGCTTTGTAGCCGCAGATTGTGGCCATTGAGGACAATGCGTCCATGCTCTGAGCGCGTGTGGTGCGCGGCATGAGTTCGACGGAAAAGGATGTGACACCGCGGTCAGCAAGTTCTTGCAGGGTCTTTATAGTCCCAAGCGGGCGGACAAAACCGAGAATCAGCTGGCCCTTTCTCATCAACGGAAGATCATCGCTGCCGGTTTGGTCGTTTGCGCCGTAGACCAGGAACTGGACGATGATGTCGGCGGTTTTGAAAATCTCCGCGCGATTCGCAATTAGTCGCGCACCTTTTGCTTCATAGTCAGCGTCAGGGTAGCCGGCGGCGATTCCCGCTCCGGCTTCCACGACGATTTCCAGGCCGGATTTTTTCAGGTTGGGAATCACAGCGGGTACCAGGGCCACGCGGCGTTCCTTTGGATAAATCTCTTTGGGCACACCGACGATCATGTACCCTCCTTCCTCAATTGTGACGGGTTCGATTGCATGGCAGTTTCAGCATGGATGTCAGCATTGCTCACGAATTCTTCGAGCAGGCTCGGGACGGTCCTGTTGGCGTGCGCTTGCCGTAGTGTACGGTCGTTCATTCTTTATGCGCTTTCGGAATCGAGGGAGGAGCGATGGACCCTCTTGGAGCAAAGCAGTTATGCGTTCCACAAGCTTCGCATGAACAGCAACATCTTGAAGTGACAGATGAATTTTAGCCCCAATATCCCGTCGGCCACAAGAAGGAGCTTGCGGGACTGGGACTGCAGACTACTTTATTCCATTTGTTCGTAGACTGCTCGTGCATCGCGCAGCTTCTTCAGCACGCCTTGCTTTTCGGTTGGGGAATTCCAGTCGGGATATTGGTCCGTGATTTCGATGGTGCGGTCAATCCAGGCTTTGAAATAGTCCGCGTCTTCCCGGGAAAAGGCGCGCTTGCCCGCGATCGTTACGTAGACCGGACTGGTTGTTGCATAGGCGTACTGGTCCATCACCGGCGCCTGCACGTTATCGCTCCAAGTGCGCAAGACGCACCAGCCACTTTCGCTGAGCGGAATCGATCCGGAGGAGTCTGCAGAATCACGCGCAAGCGGGAGCATCAAAGTCCGAAGTACTTTGCCGTTACAAACCACTTCGAGATGGTCGACGGGCACGATGGAGCGCAACTTGGCTGTGAAGGGAACTGCGGATTGCGGAGTATTGAACTTTAGTTCGCCACCCACCATTTCTCCACCCAGGTGGAATTCAAGCAGGGGGCCGTTAGTCGCGAAGGTTCTGCCATTTTTCAATCCGGCTAGCCAAGCGTCGATGTCCATGGGCCAACCGGGCATCCACACATAAACGCGATCGAACCCAACTTGGCCGCGAATGGGAGCGGCATAGTTTGTGGTCGCATCGGTGCCACCGCCAGCCGGGAGCTTGAAACCGAGGTCGAGAAGCTTGTACCAGACCGCCGCAGTGGATTTGTGATCGCTGAAACCAACGATTTCCATATAGTCCAGTTTCCCGAGGGCCACATCCACGGGCAATTCATCGGTGATTTGTTGCGCAGGTTTGGCGAACGGATCTGGCACTTCATCGAATGGATGGACGGCCCCCACCAGGGCGCCTTGAGCGTAGGCCATGTCGTACACATCGGCATTCATTGGATTCAAACTTGCCGCGGCTGTGTTCGGATAACCTGCATAGCCCGGCAGGAGGAGATGATCCTTCAAATGCAGAACGCCGCGATGACCCCAATAGCTGGTGTGGAATTCCTGGCCTTGCACGATCAAGACGTCAGGATCGCCCTTCTGATAATTTTCGAAATTCACAAAGGGCATATCTGGAAAGCGCTGCTCTTTGTTCACCGTGAGCTCATGAATGACCTGCAGGCGCTCCGCTTCGCTTTGCTCCACGAGATGTCTTGGGTCGTTGCGGTAGGTTCCGCCGTAATTCATGTGCACGTGAAGGTCGGAAGCTACCCAGGTTCCATGCTCCGGCGTGAAGCCCAGCGGCTCTAATGTGGCTTCGACTTCGTTGATTTTGCCGGCAATGACTTCGACCTGCTTTCGAAAAGGTTTTACTTCGAATCCTCGCATAACCAGGACGGTGTAAGTGCCTGCGGGGAGATCAAGACGGGCCGTGCCTTGTTTGTCGGTGTAGAAATAATGATTTTCGAATGGCTGTTGTTTTGGATCAAAACCGTCATCGGCGTGGATCCATGCATCGTCTGGAGCATAAAAGCGTCCAGAGGCATCGGTGACGGAAACGCGCTCGTGTGTCGAGGAATTTTTGCCAGGACCGATCAGCAGGCGATATCGCGGGCGCAGGTAAGCGCGAGTCGCGATTTTCAGGTGGCGTTCCTTTTCTCCGCCCAGATTCTGCCACTGGATTGTTGTCGAACCTTCTTCGTTTGCGATGAAAGCGATGGCATTGCCATCGGGCGACCAGCGAACATTGGTTTGATCCCACTCCGCATAGGTGAGAGGAAAAGCATCGCCACCCTGTGACGGCATGAGCCACAGGTTATGCCACTGCCTGCCGAGATAGGAGCTGTAGATCATGCGCGAACCATCCGGCGAAAAATCCGGACGCGCTTTCCAACTGCTCTCTTCGTAGTGAACCTCCAGGGCTTCCGCGCCAGCCTCGGCTTTCATGCGCCAGAAGCCGCCAGTGCCATGGATGTGGCCCTTATTAGAGACAAACAGAATCTCTTTTCCATCGCGGGTCCAGGCAGGATTGATCTCCATGTCGTAGGCGCTGTAGTAGTAGCGCGGGAGGGGACTTTTCGTTTCGCCGGTGAGCCGCACGATATTTTTCAGCTCGCCATTCGCAAAATCGGCTACGAATATGTGGAAGCGACGGTTATATTGTGTCGAAACCCAGGCGACCTTTTTTCCATCGGGAGACCAGCGAGGTTCCACGTTGACTGCCCCGCCGGCTGTTAATTGCCTGGTCTTGCCACTCGGCAAATCGAGGAGCCACAATTCCATCGCATCTTTTCGGTAGCAGACATACACGACCCTTTTCCCATCGGGCGACCAATCCGGTTGGTAGTCGTATCCCGGGCCCTCGGTGAGCTGCTGTGCTTCTTCGGAATCCAGCTTTTGTCGCCACAGGGAGCCCGCCATGGAATAAATCAATTCGCGTGAGTTTGGTCCCCAGCTCAAACTGCTTGGGCCGTTAGTCAGTTGCGGCAAATACAATTCGCGGTAGTAGTAAGGGTGCGGCTCATCGATCTGGGAGAGGACGGGGCGGCGCTGCGCGACTGCGGGAATTGCGGTGAATGCAAGAGTGATGCAAGCGAACGCCATCCGTGAGTTCAACGTATCCTCCGCAAGTCCGCATCGTACGTCAAAACACGGCAGGGAATCGGCAACACTGGGAACATGCATGATTTTGAAAGGTGCGAAGGGCGGCTAACTCTAGGCTAGCCCCGCCTTCGTCAGCGGCATCTCTCGTACGCGTTTACCGGTGGCGGCAAAAATGGCGTTGTAAATGGCCGGGGCCATGGGTGGCAAACCAGGTTCGCCAACGCCGGCCGGGGGTGCTTCGCTGTTCACAATATGGATATTGGCTTCGCGGGGAGAGACGTTCATACGCGCGACCTGGTAAGTGTCAAAGTTCGATTGGTCGATCACGCCATTGGTGGCGGAAATTTCGCCGTAGAAGGCGATGCTTGTGCCCATGACCGCCGCGCCTTCGAACTGCTGCTTCACAATTGTCGGATTCACGATGGTGCCGGCGTCCAACGCGGTATCGACGCGTCGAATGTGTACTTGCGAGTCTTTTACCTCGACTTGTACAACTGTCGCGACATAGGTCAGGAAGCTGCGGTGCGTTGCGACGCCCATTCCAAACCCGTTGCCGAATTTTTGTTTGCCCCAGCCGGATTTCTCTGCGGCAATCTGGACTACCCGGCGGAATCGCCCGATGTCGATGGGATATTTTTCGTAGTCGCCATCGTAATTGGTGTAATCCTTCGGAAGCTCCGTCTTGGGCATGATGCGGTCCGGACCCAACAGCGCTAACACATATTCGACTGGATCTTTTCCCGCGGCGCACGCCAATTCACCGACAAAGGAGTGGACTCCGTAGGCGTGATAAATATTAGCGACGGAGCGGAGCCACCCGATGCGCGTGTGCGCGGGAGCCGGACCGTTCTCCGCGCGTTGGTTCGGCAGCGCGAAGGGAATATCGCTGAAGCCGAGGCCAATTTCCCCAGCGTCGGCATACTGTGCCGATGCGTCGAATGTGGAAGCAATGGGAGGAAAGACGCTGCGTTGCAGCCATGCTTGTGGTTTGCCATCGGGCCCGAGCGAAGCCTTGAAATACATGGCGGCGACGGAATGGAAGGCATCGAATTTAATGTCGTCTTCGCGGCTCCAAACGACTTTCACGGGCTTGCCCGTTTTTTTTGAAAGCACCGCCGCTTCCACGGCGAAATCTGGAAACGATTTACGCCCGAAGCCGCCGCCGAGCAGCGTGACGTGCACGGTGACATCTTCCTTCTTGGCGCCGACCGCGGCGGCAATCGCATCTTGTGCGCCTTGAGGATTCTGCGTGGGGGCCCATGCTTCCACTTTTCCGTCACGATAGATGGCGAGGGCCGCGGGTGGTTCCATCGCGGCGTGGGCGAGCATGGGAGCGTAATACTCCGCTTCGACGATTTTTCCACCGTTTGCAAACGCCTGGTCCACATTGCCGTTTTCGCGCACCACTTTACAAGGCTTGCGCGCGGTCGCTTCTAGATCTTTGCGGAAGGGTCCGGAGTTCCACACGCCATGTTCGCTCTTCGTCCATTCGACTTTTAGTTTCTTTTTGCCCTGGAACGCCGCATACGTGTTGTCTGCCAGCACCGCCACGCCGCCGAGGGGTTGCATGGTAACAGGTGGCTTGAACGGCTCGAGAGTTGCAGTTTGCTTCACGCCCGGCACTTTCAAGGTGGCTGAATCGTCAACGCTCTGTACGGAGCCACCATAGACCGGCGGGTGCGCAACGGTTGCGTAAAGCATGCCGTCGACTTGCACGTCCTGACCATAGGTGGCTTTGCCGCTCACCATGTCTTTCAAATCGTAAGTGGGCGCGGGCTTTCCGATGTAGCACCATTCGCTGCGCGTCTTTAGTTTTACTTCTTCTTTTTTGGGTACCGGGAGTTTGCCCGCTGCGGCTGCCAGTTCGCCGTAGCCGAGTTTCTTTCCAGTGGCTTTGTGCATTACTGTGCTGGCCCCTGTTGTACACTCCGTCTCGGGAACGCCCCAGGTTTGCGCCGCAGCGCGCACCAGCATCAGCCGCGCGCTTCCGCCAGCGTCGCGCAGAGGTTCGAAGAAGCTCACTACGGAGTGAGACCCATCCGTGTCTTGGTCGCCGTATTTCGCATTTCCCGTTGCTTGCACGACTTTCACGCGATTCCAGTCCGCGTCCAATTCATCAGCGACAATGCGCGGCAACCCGGTGCGATTCCCGCTGCCCATTTCCGAGCG
>Ga0210383_10000160_pt1 | contig 68734 bp, 49 predicted proteins | sample IncBWC14OmetaG_FD_160072 | JGI IMG/M metagenome (GOLD analysis project Ga0210383, IMG submission 160072) | Forest soil microbial communities from Barre Woods Harvard Forest LTER site, Petersham, Massachusetts, United States - Inc-BW-C-14-O ...
TATGCCGATCGAAGCCTTCCCGGACGTGACCAATACCGAGATCAGCATCATCACCCAATGGCCGGGCCGCAGCGCGGAAGAAATTGAAAAGTTCGTCACGATCCCCATCGAGATCGCCATGAACCCCGTTCAGCAAAAGATTAGCCTCCGGTCTACCAGTATCTTCGGCCTCTCTTATGTCAAACTGATATTCGATGACGGCGTCGTTGATAAGGACGCCCGCGCCCAGGTGAATGCCTTGCTCCAGAGCGTTACCCTGCCCGAGAACATCCAACCCCAGGTCCAGCCGCCCACCGGGCCCACCGGTGAGATCTTCCGCTATACCCTGAAAAGTAATATCCGCGACGACCGCGAGCTGAAGACCATGCAGGATTGGGTCATCGACCGCCAGCTCCGCTCCGTTCCGGGCGTCGGCGACATCGTCAGCTTCGGCGGCAGGGTTAAGACATACGAGATCCAGGTAGACCCCGGCAAGCTGACCAATCTCGGCATCACCCCCCTCGACGTCTTCAATGCCGTCGGTAAGAGCAATATCAATATCGGCGGCGACTTCATCGTCCGCAACAACCAGGCCTACGTCGTCCGCGGCATCGGCCTGCTGAACGACATCGGCGAGATCCGTAATATCATCGTGACCCAGAATAACGATATCCCCGTTCTGGTAAAAGATGTGGCCAATGTCACGATCTCCAACGTTCCGCGCCTCGGCCGGGTCGGCCGCGCCGATGCCGTCGATTCCGCCGGACACCGCACCATCGTCGACCAGGATGACGTGGTAGAAGCCATTGTCGTTATGCGGAAAGGTGAGAACCCCACCCAGGTCGTCCAGGCCGTAAAGGCGAAAATCAACAAGCTGAACTCCGTCGTTCTGCCGCAGGACACCAAGATCGTCCCCTACTACGACCGCGAAGACCTGATCCATTATGCTACGCATACCGTACTCCACAACCTCATAGAAGGTATCCTGCTGGTTACCCTGCTGGTATCCCTCTTTATGTTCAACTGGCGAACGACCCTTATCGTCTCCATCATCATTCCATTGTCCCTCCTCTTTGCCTTCATCTGCCTTCACCTGATGGGCATGTCCGCCAACCTGCTGTCCCTGGGCGCCGTGGACTTCGGGATCATCATCGACGGCGCCGTGGTCATGGTCGAAGGGCTTTTCGTCATCCTGGACCATCAGGCGCGGGATGTCGGCATGGAACGATTTAACAAGATGGCCAAAATGGGCCTGATCAAGAAGTACGGCGCGCAGTTCGGAAAAACGATCTTCTTTGCCAAGCTGATCATCATCACCGGCCTCATGCCCATCTTCGCCTTCCAGAAGGTAGAGGGCAAACTCTTCTCCCCTCTGGCCTATACCCTCGGCTTTGCCCTGCTGGGCGCCCTGATTACCACACTTACCCTGGTGCCGGTGCTGATCAATGTCCTGCTGCGAAAGAATGTCCACGAAAAGCATAACCCCTTCGTGCATTTCCTCTCCGGGTTGATGGTGCGCGGATTCATGTTCCACTGGAAGTACAAAAAAACGACTGTCGCCGTGGCCTTTATTGTCATCGGCGTCGGCTTCTATGCCTTCACCCTGCTGGGGACCGAGTTCCTCCCCGAGCTCGACGAAGGCGCGATCTGGCTTCGCGCCCAGTTGCCCTACAGCGCATCCCTCGATGAATCGGTCAAGGTTGCCCGTGAGGTCCGGAAAATGGTTATGGATTTCCCGCAGGTCAAGACCGTCGCCTCCCAGACCGGTCGCCCCGATGACGGCACCGACGTCACCGGGTTCTACAACAACGAATTCGATGTGCTGCTCTATCCCGAAGACGACTGGAATCCCCATCTCACCAAGGAAGAACTGATCGATACCATGAACAGGAAGCTGAGCGTGATTCCCGGTGTCGACCTCAACTTCTCCCAGCCGATCAGCGACAACATCGAAGAAGCTGTATCCGGGGTGAAGGGTTCCATCTGCGTAAAAGTCTATGGGGACTCGCTGGATTATATGGAAGGAAAAGTGACGGAAGTCTATAATATTCTTAAGAATGTCCGCGGGATTGAAGACCTGGGCGTCATTAAGAATATCGGCCAGCCCGAACTCGATATCGACCTCAATCAGCAGGCCATGGCCCAGTATGGTGTTGCAACGGCAGACGCCAACGCCGTCATCGAAATGGCCATCGGCGGCAAAGCCGCCTCCACCCTCTATGAAGGGATAAAGACCTTTGACATCCGCATCCGTCTCCCCGAAGAATACCGCGCATCGGCAGAAGATATCGGCAACCTGATGGTCCCCACCATCAGCGGGTCCAAAGTGCCGATCAAAGAGATCGCCGCTATCACCATGAAGACAGGGCCCTGCCTCATCTTCCGCGACGACAACGAACGGTATGCCGCCCTGAAGTTCTCCGTCCGTGGCCGGGACATGGGCAGCACCATCGCCGAAGCGCAACAAAAGACCGACGAGAAGGTCAACCTCAAGAAAGGCTATTCCATGGTCTGGCAGGGCGACTTCGAGAACGAGCAACGCGCCAGCAAACGATTGGAAGAGGTCGTACCCATCAGCCTTACGCTCATCTTCCTGCTGCTGTTCGTTATGTTCGGTAACCTGAAGGACGCCGGCCTCGTTTTCCTTAACGTCCCCTTCGCCATCGTCGGTGGCGTGGTCGCCCTCCATCTCACCGGAACGAACTTCAGCATCTCCGCCGGTATCGGCTTCATTGCGCTTTTCGGGATCTGTATCCAGGACGGCGTGCTGCTCATCACCGTCTTCAAGCAGAACCTGGAACATATGCACAACCAGAGCCATACCCTGTATACCGCGATAAAGCTGGGTGTCATGTCCCGGATCAGACCCGTGATGATGACCGCGCTGATGGCGGCGATCGGCCTGTTCCCCGCGGCCGTCTCGCATGGCATCGGATCGGAAAGCTCCCGACCCCTCGCCCGCGTGGTCATCGGCGGTATCCTTTGCGCGATGATCTTCTCGCTGCTGGTGTTCCCCCTGATCTTCGGCTGGGCATACCGTAACGTCGATACCAAACACCGGGGCGCGATCGAATAGCCGGTCTTAATTTTTCGCAGGGCCAACCGATTTGCTTAACTTGGCGCATGCAAATGAAAAAATGTTGCCTCTCGGCAATCCTTCTATTTCTTTGCCTGTCCCTGTCTGCCCAGGACTTCTTCAAAGCCTCCCCTACCTACAATCCCGGCCGCGTCAACGGCGTTATTATTACCGAAACCGCCATCGGCACCGCCGTCACCATCGGCCTCCAATATCTCTGGTACAAGAAATTCCCGCATAGCAAATTTCACTTCTTCAACGATAACGCCGAATGGCTGAACGTCGATAAGGTCGGTCACGCCGCAACCGCTTATAATATCGCCGCTTTCCAGAATAACCTGTTCCGCTGGGGCGGCATCCGCCCCGGCACCGCAGCGTTCATCGGCACCGGGACCGCTCTGGCCTTCATGACCATGATCGAAGTGATGGACGGCCACTCCACAAAATGGGGCTTTTCCCCCGGCGATATGCTCGCTAATCTAACCGGCTGCTTGCTGTTCGAAGGCCAGCAGCTGCTCTGGCACGAGCAGCGCATCAGCCTCAAATATTCGTACCATGGAACCATCTTCCCTCAATATTATCCTGCGGAACTTGGCAGCAACCTGCCCGAGAAAATGTTGAAAGACTATAACGGCCAAAGCTATTGGCTGTCTTTTAATATCGCCAGTTTCCTGCCTGCCTCCGCCAACTTCCCCCGCTGGCTCAACGCCGCGGTCGGCTATGGCGCCGAAGGAATGGTTGGCGCCCGCGATAACCCTGCAGAGGTCGACGGCCACCCCGTCCCTCCCTTCCAGCGCTACCGCCAATTCTATTTCTCTTTCGACACCGACCTCTACCGGATCGATGGTCTTTCCCCTCTCGCCGGCTCCCTCCTTGAGCTCAACCGCCTGATCAAGACCCCCGCCCCCGCCGTCGAATGGAACGCCCCACATGGTTTCGATTTCCATCCGTTCTACTACTGATCCACCCACGCCCTTCGCCCCAACACCTTTCGCCCGACACCCTTCGCCTCTCCCTTTTTTCCCGCGAAATCTAACTATGGCGAATTCGCCGCAGTTAACCCGACCGTCCAAAAACACGCCTGCCGACCCCCCACACAGATCTTGGTGCACCCCCAACCCCCGCTTTTAATTTGGTCACTTCTTAACGAGTGATTAACTTCCCGTCAACTTCTACCTCCAACTGACCATATGAATCGATTTCTGAAGGGACTACTTGCGTTTTCCCTGAAAAACAAGTATTTCATTTTTTTCGCTACCCTTCTGCTGATCGTTTACGGCGTGATTACTTTCCGCGATATGCCCATTGAGGCTTTCCCCGACGTCACCAACACCGAGATCACCATCATTTCCCAATGGTCGGGCCGCAGCGCGGAAGAAGTGGAGAAATTTGTCACCATCCCGATCGAGCTGGCCATGAACCCGGTTCAGCGCAAAACCAGCCTCCGCTCTACCACCATCTTCGGTCTCTCCGTCGTCAAGCTTATATTCGAAGACGGTGTCGAAGATACCTATGCCCGCCAGCAGGTCAACAATCTCATCCACAACGCCGACCTGCCCGATAATGTCGACCCCGACGTCCAGCCGCCAACGGGGCCTACCGGTGAAGTATTCCGTTACACCCTTGAGAGTACATTCCGCGATCCCCGCGAGCTGAAAACGATCCAGGACTGGGTTGTCGACCGCGAGCTGCGCGCCATCCCCGGCGTTGCCGACGTCGTCAGCTTCGGAGGAATGGTCAAGACCTACGAGATCCAGGTCAATCCAATGATACTGGCCAACCTGGGGATCACCCCGCTGGACGTTTTCAACGCCGTCGGCAAAAGCAACATCAACATCGGTGGCGATATCATCAAGAAGAACTCCCAGGCCTATGTTGTCCGCGGTATCGGTCTCCTGAACGACATCAACGAGATCAAAAATATCATCATAGAGGTCAACAACGGCACCCCCGTGCTGGTCAGGAACGTAGCCGATGTCAGCATCAGCAACCTGCCCCGACTCGGCGAAGTCGCGCGCACCGATGCGATCGACACGGGCGGTCATCGCCGGCTCTGGAACAACCCGGACGCCGTTGAAGGGATCGTGCTGATGCGCAAGGGCGAGAACCCGGACCGGGTCATCAAAGGGATAAAAGCCGAAGTAGAAAGGCTCAACAACAGCGTCCTGCCACAGGATACCAAGCTCGTCACCTTCTATAACCGGGAAGACCTGATCAACTACGCCACTCACACCGTCCTTCACAACCTCGTCGAAGGCATCTTGCTGGTCACCCTCATCGTTTCGCTGTTCATGTTCAATTGGCGGACCACCCTCATCGTTTCGATCATTATTCCCTTGTCGCTGCTTTTTGCCTTTATCTGCCTGCATCTCATGGGCATGTCCGCCAATCTCCTCTCGCTGGGGGCGATCGACTTCGGTATTATCATTGACGGCGCAGTAGTGATGGTCGAAGGTCTTTTTGTCCAACTGGACAAACGCGCCCATGAGATTGGAATGGAGAAGTTCAACAAGCTGTCCAAACTGGGCATCGTCCGTCAGCGCGGGGCAGAGCTCGGAAAGGCCATCTTCTTTACCAAGGTCATTATCATTACCGCGTTGCTGCCTATCTTCTCCTTCCAAAAGGTAGAAGGTAAAATGTTCTCCCCGCTCGCCTATACGCTGGGATTCGCCCTCCTGGGCGCCTTGATCTTCACCCTTACACTCGTGCCTGTGTTGGTTAGTATTCTGCTGAAGAAGGACATCAAAGAGAAGCGTAACCCCATCGTCCATACCATGACCGGGTCCGTTATGCGCAGTTTTCGCTTCGTCTTCCGCCACAAGCGACTGTCCTTGGCCATAGCCATCATCGGCGTCACGGCCGGTCTCTATTCGTTCCGCTTCCTGGGTTCTGAATTCCTGCCGGAACTCAACGAAGGCTCCATATGGGTCAGAGCGACCCTCCCCTACAGCATCTCGCTGGATACATCCGTGGCTAAGGCCAGGCAAATGCAGGAGATCATGATGCGCTTTCCCCAGGTCAGACGCGTCATGTGCCAGACCGGTCGCCCGGATGACGGCACCGACGTCGCCGGCTTTTATAACAATGAATTCGGGGTCTCGCTCTACCCCGAAGAAGAATGGAAGCCAAAGATCACCAAGGAAGAGCTGATCGACACCATGAATAAAGCCCTGTCCATCATCCCCGGTATCGACTACAACTTTTCCCAGCCGATCATGGATAACGTCGAAGAAGCCGTCTCCGGGGTGAAAGGTTCCATCTGCGTGAAGATATACGGCGACTCGCTCGATTATATGGAAGCCGAATCCCAACGTGTATATACCATCCTGAAGTCCGTCAACGGGATCGAAGACCTGGGCGTTATCCGCAACATCGGCCAGCCCGAACTCGATATCGATCTCCAGCAGGATGCAATGGCGCTCTATGGCGTCTCCACCGCTGACGCCAATGCCGTGATCGAAATGGCCATCGGCGGCAAGGCCGTCACCCAGCTTTACGAAGGCTACCGCAAATTCGATATCCGCATCCGCTTCCCCGAAGAGTTTCGGGCAACCGCAGACGATATCGGCAATCTGCTTGTCCCGACACAAAGTGGCTCCAAAGTACCGGTTCGCGAGATAGCCAGGATCACCGAGAAGACAGGAGCATGCCTGATCTTCCGTGACGATAACCGGCGCTATTCCGCCGTCAAATTCTCCGTGCGCGGCCGCGACATGGGCAGTACCATCGCCGATGCGCAACAAAGGGTTGACGCCAAAGTCTCGCTAAAGAAAGGATATTCAATGGTCTGGCAGGGCGACTTCGAGAACCAGCAGCGGGCCACCAAACGACTTCAGGAAGTTGTTCCCATCAGCCTTCTGCTGATTTTCCTCCTGCTCTTCGTCATGTTTGGCAACCTTAAGGATGCCGGACTGGTTTTTCTCAACGTCCCGTTTGCCGTCGTTGGCGGCATCCTCGCACTGCTGATCACGGGGACTAATTTCAGCATCTCCGCCGGCATAGGGTTCATTGCACTGTTCGGCATCTGTATCCTCGAAGGCGTCCTGCTGATAACTGCCTTCAAACGTAACCTGGATCACATCCGCCAAAGCGAAAGCCCCCTCTATACTTCAATCAAACTGGGGGTCAACGAACTCATCCGCCCGGTGCTGATGACGGCCCTCATGGCCACTATCGGCCTGCTCCCCGCCGCCCTGTCTACCGGCATTGGTTCCGAAAGCTCCCGACCCCTGGCGAGAGTTGTCATCGGCGGCCTCACCTGCGCCACAGCATTCTCCCTGCTGATCTTTCCACTGGTCTTTTTCCTCTCTTACCGGAAGGTAGACACGCTGCACCAGAAAGAAGAGGATCGATCATAATTCCTTATTTTTGATCCATGGACTCCAACCTGTTAATTGTAGCAATTGTTTTTGCCGTACTCCTGGCCGCTATCCTCGCATGGCTCCTCATTCGCCAACGCCGCCAGCTGAAAGCAGCCGAAAAAAAGGCTGCCGATCGCGAGCACGCCGCCGGTCATCCGACCGACCCCAGCGGCGTTCCCAGCCGCCAGCTTCAGCTCCAGGCCTACGAACGCCTTATTCTCCTCACCGATCGCATCGCCCTCCCCAACCTGATCCAACGCGCCCATCAACCCGACCTCAGCGCCAGGGAAATGCAATCCCTGCTGACCCTGAGTATCCGCCAGGAATTCGAACACAATATCACCCAGCAGATTTATGTCAGCGCCGAAGCCTGGGACGCCGTGCGAAACTATAAGGATCAGAATATACTAATCATCAATCAGGTCGGCTCTTTTCTCCCCGAAGGGGCCACCGCCGCCGTCCTTAACCGTCAGTTGCTGGATCTGCTGATGCAAAACCCGCAAGCTTCCCTGCAGAACATCGTGTCCGAAGCGCTGAGCTTTGAAGCGAAGAAACTCCTTTGATCACCAGAATCGACTCCCGATCAGCGGATCTTCGTGTTATCACCAGATCAATTGCCGCGTACTTTGCCCGCCGGTCCCGGAGAGATTGACTTCATATATCCCGTGCACGCGGCCGCCGAACTGGATCTTGTGCTCCACCTCGCCAGCCTCCGCCTGAAGCGTCTCCTGGTAGACGATTTCCCCGTCCATCGAATAAATGTTGAGCTGATAAGCACCCGCCTCCGCAACATGTACCAGCATCCTCAGTTCTCCGCCCTGCGCTACAACGCTGCGGATAGAAGTGTGAGTGGCCGGAACGACCTTCGTCAACGGGGATTGTGCATAAATAGAAGAGATTGCAAAAAAGAGGGAGATAAAAGAAAGGAAGAAGTTTTTCATACGTACGGATTATCCCTCGAAGAGTGACAAAGGACTTGCCACATAATTAATGGTTCACAGTCAAATAATTATAAAAAAATCCTTCCGATTACTTTCCCAAATCCGGAATGCTTTCCAGTTCCCTGTAAATCCGCAGAATGAGTTCGCTGTTGGCCTGCAGTTTTTTTATCAGCTCCTCCACTTTCAGCCGTTCGGACCGTAGCTGCACCTCCAGGTCTTCAATTATCCCCTGTTTCTCTTCAATGACCTCCTGTTTCGCATTGAGCTGACCCTGCGCCTCCGCCAGATGATCCCCCAGCACGCGGTTCTTATCCTGCTCCATGATCGCCATCAGTTCCTGGTAGCGACGCTCCGACCGGCCAAACTCCTCCCGCAAAAGCTCGTATCGCTGATCGGCCTGCTCCCGGTAACGCTCATATTTTTCTTTCATCCAAAGGATACCCTGGTAGATCGTCTCCTTCCCCGTCGCTGTAAGTTCCTCCCGATCGCTTTCGTCCCCGCTCTCGGCCCCCGCTCCACCAAGTTCACCGAACCCGCGCGAATTTTCCTGCTCACCATCCAGTTCGCCGACCTCGGACGAATTTTGCCCTTCACCGACCAACTCACCGGCTTCGGACGAAACTTCCCCTTCACCGCCCGACTCACCGTCCCCGGGTCGAACTCCCCCGCGTAGACCTTCAACCGCCAGCCTCAGGCCGACCTTCGACCGGGCAGTACGTAAATAGTTCAACCAGGTTCCCACTAGCAAAATGATGACCCCTATCGGCACTGAAATCCACAACCAAACACGAAGTAACAAGCCCAGGGTTTCCAGACCTACAGATAACAAGCACATGGTGCAGCGATTTAGGTAAAACTGCTCTTAATACTGATAAATAATGACTTACAATTGAAAATGACTGAACCTTTAAGACGGTTGAGGGCCTTGGAGACGGGAAAATATGCAATATTCACGCCAAAAAAGCACAAATTGACCGATCCCCGCGGTCGTGGTTTGCCGCCTGCGTAAAACCATGGGATGGCACAGGTTTTTAGCACACATTTGGTATTCCATATAACATTAAAATGATCAACTATGAATTTCAGTAAGAAAACGATCGCTTGCGCTACACTTATCATAGCGCTCTTTACCGCTTCTTCCGCGTTCGCCCAGGACGGCGGTGGAATGAGAGGAGATACAGCCGCCATGCGTCAAGCCATGGAAGCCAGATATGCCAAGATGAAGACCGATCTTAACCTGACACAGGTTCAGCTCGACTCCATAAAAGCTATCAACACGGACCTGATGGCAAAACGGCGGGCATTGAGGCAGGATCCCGCTAACTCGGGTTTGAGCAGAGAGGATGTGATGGCAAAAATGACACCCTTTATGGACGCAGCGAACGCTCGCATCCAGGCTGTCCTTGGCGCCGATCTCTACAAGAAATACCAGGATTGGCAGCAGGCTAATCGTCCCCAACGCATGGGCGGCGGTGGCGGCGGCAATAGATAAAGTCGAAGGGGGGCGCTAGCCCCCCTTCTTTTGCTCTTTCACCCAATTATCCCGCAACGTCGTCGTCCGGTTAAAGACCAACTTCTCCTCCGAACTTTCCTTATCCAGGTAGAAATATCCCTTACGCAGGAACTGATAATGCTCGTTGAACCGTGCAACCCGCAGGGTCGCCTCCGCATACGCCGCCGGTACCACCTGCAGCGAATCCGGATTGAGATATTCTTTAAAGTCCCCCTCCTCACTGGCCGGATCCTCCACCCGGAACAAACGATCATATTGCTTCACTTCCACCGCAACCGCATGCGGAATGCTAACCCAATGAATGGTCGCCTGCACTTTTATATTCGCCTGTGCCCCGCCGCTCTTGCTTTCCGGTATATAGGAGCACCGCAATTCCGTGACATGGCCCGCCGCATCCTTGATCACCTCATCGCACTGGATGATATAGGCGCTTTTCAGCCGCACCTTCTGTCCTGGTGAAAGCCGGAAGAACTTCTTCGGCGGAACCTCCATGAAATCCTCCCGCTCGATATAGAGCTCCCTGCTGAAGGGGACATCACGAGTCGTCGTTTCCGCGTCCTCCGGATTATTTTCACTTTTCAGTACTTCCTCCTGATCCGGATAGTTCGTCAACACCACTTTCAGGGGATCGAATACTACCATCCGGCGCAACGCTATTTTATTCAGGTGCTCCCGGACACACCACTCCAACAGCGACACATCGATCAGGTTGTCTCTTTTCTGTACCCCGATCCGCTCCGCAAACATCCGGATACTTTCCGGCGTATACCCTCTTCGCCTAAGTCCCGAGATCGTCGGCATCCGGGGATCGTCCCAGCCATCGACATGACCTTCATTCACCAGCTGCAGCAGCTTACGCTTGCTCATCACCGTGTAGGTCATGTTCAGCCGTGCGAACTCGTATTGGCGGGATGGAAATATTTCCAGTTTTTCAATAAACCAATCATATAAAGGCCGGTGCGAGACGAACTCCAGCGTGCAAATAGAATGCGTGATCTTTTCGATCGAATCGCTTTGCCCGTGCGCAAAATCATACATCGGATAAATGCACCAGGCATCCCCCGTCCGATGATGAGACGCATGCTTGATCCGGTACATGATCGGATCCCGCAGCTGCATATTGGCGGCAGCCATGTCTACCTTCGCCCGCAGGACCTTCTCCCCATCCCGGTACTTACCCGCCCGCATCTCCCGGAACAGCCGCAGGTTCTCCTCAACCGCGCGGCTTCGATTCGGACTGTCCCTGCCGGGCGTGGTCGGCGTTCCTTTCATTTCTGCAATCTGCTCCGCCGTACTGTCGTCGACATACGCAAGCCCCTTCCGGATGAGGTCCTCGGCAAACTGATAGATCTGCTCGAAATAATCAGAAGCATAAAATTCATTCGACCACACAAAACCGAGCCACCGAATGTCCTCCTTGATGCTATCCACGTATTCAACATCCTCCGTCACCGGATTGGTGTCGTCGAACCGCAGGTTTGTCTTGCCGCCATATTTAGCTGCCAGACCAAAATTCAGAACAATCGACTTGGAATGACCGATATGCAGATACCCATTCGGCTCCGGCGGAAACCGCGTCAATATTGACTTGTACTTGCCACTGACCAGGTCTTCTTCAACTATCTCTTCCAGGAAATTAAGCGACTTCTCGTCTTCCATGCCGCGAATTTAATATTTCTAGTCCCGATCACCAAACAGCAGACTCCCAATCCGCACCATATTGCTCCCTTCTTCGATCGCAATCTCATAATCCGCACTCATGCCCATCGAGAGGATTCCGCCTCCCGGAAAATAGCGGTCAAGCATCTCCTTTAACCCGCGAAATTCTTCTCTCACAATCTCGACATCACCTGTATTCGACGCCATCCCCATGAGCCCGCGCACCCGAACGCTCTTCAAACTTCCCGATTGCTCCACCACCTCCGCTACTTCCCCGGCATCCAACCCGAACTTCGTCTCTTCCCGGGCAATATGCACCTGCAGCAGCACATCAACTACCCTCCCCGTTAACGCGGCCTGCTTATCGATCTCTCTTAACAATCGGATACTATCAACCGCATGGATCAGGTGGACAAAAGGGATAACCGCCTTCACTTTATTGGTCTGCAAATGCCCAATGAAATGCCACCGGATATCGGCCGGTAGCTGACCGGCTTTGTCAACCAGCTGCTGAACATAATTCTCTCCGAAGTCGCGTTGCCCCATCCCGTACAGCGCCAGGATATCCGCGGCCGGTTTTGTCTTTGAAACCGCAACGAGCTGAACACCTGCCCCCAGCCGACCCAATAGGCTCCGATAATTTTCGATTGTTATAGTCATGTGAAAGTTGTCCAGCGCGAAGATACCTATACGGGCGGTAACCACGGGACCATGTGCTAAAACCATTTAGCAATAACTTTGTTCCCCATGAAATACTTGATCTACTCCGCCGCTTTGGGGTTACTTTTCCCCCTGCCAACCTTCGCACAACCCAGGCCTCACCCTGTCTCCGCCGCGCTCGAACATCCCGGCGGCGCCATCCTCACCGGCAAAGTGACCGACGGCAAACAGCCCATCCCCTCTGCGACCATTACCATTCTCCGCAAGGACTCTACCGTCGCCGCCCGGACCATCAGTAAGCCCGACGGGTCCTTCACCCTGTCCAACCTGCCGGAAGATCCTTATATCCTCAGCATCAGTGTCGTCGGTTACCAGCCCTTTTCCCGCAATATTCCGGCCGACCACCATTCCGGCGTCCCCTTCAACGCCGGCGCCATCCACCTCAACGCCACTGCTTCGCAATTGCAGACCGCGGTAGTTGTCGGTTCCCGGCCCGTATTCCGGACAGAGGTCGACAAAAAAGTCTTCAACGTAGACCAAAGCCTTGCCAGCAAAGGCGGTACCGCACAGGACGCCTTACGCCAGGTGCCGACATTGCAAGTCGACGCAGCGGGCAATATCAGCCTGCGGAACGGGACGCCGACCATCTTATTGGATGGCAAACAGACAACCCTGACCCTGGACCAAATCCCCGCCGATCAGATCGAAAGCATTGAGGTCATGCCCAACCCCTCCGCCAAATATGACGCCCAGGGCAACAACGGCATCGTAAATATCGTCATGAAGAAAAACCGCAAGCCCGGGCTGAACGGCTCGCTCACCGGTGTTGCAAGTACTCTTGGCGAGACCTATGGCTTCGCCAACCTCAACGTATACAAGCACCGCTGGAATTTCACGCTTAACTATATGGCCCATGGCCACCGGTCCGTCTCCGATACGAAGACAACGTTAACCGACCTGTCGACCAATTCCACCACGACCCAGCTGGGCCATGCCGTGAACACAGGCCCCTTCCAGATGATCCGGACTGGGGTGGATTTCAACATGGACAAACACAATACCTTCAGCCTTTCCGGTAACATCGGCTTCGGCCACCACCCCACGACAGGGACCCAGAACACGGACTATCTCGACGAGCACGCCGACCTCGACTCAAGCGCCGCCCGCACCTCCTATAGCAACAATAATTTTGTTTTCAGCCATGCGACCTTCGACTATACGCACATCTTCAACCGGTCAAACGAGAAATGGTCCACCGACGCCGCACTCGAGACCTACAATGGCAATGGCAACGGCGACTACAACATGCAATACCTAAGCAAATCCGATAGTGCCATGGGCAGCCCTTACCTGCAACAGTTTAAAGGTTACGGCCACGCCCACACCCTTACGCTCCAGTCCGATTTCACCGATCCCTTTGCGGACGGAAAGATGAAGCTCGACGCCGGAGTAAAGGCCATTCTCAACAGCAACCACAGCTACAACGATTTCCAGGACAATTTCGGCCAGGGTTACTACGTCGATACCAACGCCAGCTATAACTACAGCTATACCAACAGCACCTTTGCCGCCTACAGCAGCTTCACCCAGCACGTGGGCGACCGCTTCAGCTATATGGCCGGACTTCGATTCGAGCAATATCAATACACCGGCCACTTGCTCGACAGCTCCGGCGGGGGCTTCGGCTACCATATGTCAGGGATCTACCCGAGTCTCTTCCTTACCGAAAAGCTCGGTAGTGACGATGTGAGCGAACTCCACCTCAACTTTTCCCGGCGTGTCAATCGCCCACAGTGGTGGCAGATCACGCCCCAGATCAACTACAGCAATCCGCAGAATCCTCAGGCCGGTAATCCAAGTATCCGGCCCGAGAATACCAACCTGTTCGAGCTCGGTTACAATACTCAGTTCGGGAACGTGGGCTTCAATTCAACGTTATATTTGAAGAATACCCTTGACCCCATGACCGCCTACAATATTCCTTTGTCAAAAGACACTTTGCTCAGCACTTACGAGAATGCCAACTACACCAATACATACGGCGCAGAGGTCATTGTGCGGACACCCATCACCAAATGGTGGGATGCCACAACAAACCTGAACTTCTTCCAGACCGATATCAATGCGGATAACCTTTCGCAGGGTCTGTCCAATTCCGGATTCAGCTGGTTTGCCAAGCTGAATTCAAATATGAAGCTGCTCAACACCTATACCTTCCAGGTGACCGGGAACTATAACGCAGGGAATTATATCGCCCAAGGCAAAGTGCTGCCTTCCGGCGGAATGGACCTGGCCATCAGAAGGGACTTCTTCAAACACCGGTCCGGTACCGTCGTGTTCAGCCTGTCCGACGTTTTCAACACCGAACGGACGCGTGTCGACACCTATACGCCCGGCGTCTTTTTCCAGGATGCGATCAACAAACCCGAGACCCGGGTCCTGAAGATCAACTTTACGTATTCCTTCGGCAGGGAGCTCAACGGCGAACGGCATAAGGATAAGGCGGACACGGATTCGAACGGATAATCGCGGATTCAAACAGCCGGGCCGGGGAGCGCGGATTTACACCAGCGGTAACGCGATTCGATTGGTCTCCGGGCAAATAGGGCTAATTTGCCGTCGATGACTCTTATGAGAATTGCCTTGTTATGCCTTTGGCCAGTCGTTGCCTTCGCACAAATCAGATCGCACCCGGACGAATCTACCTTAACAGGGAAGATTATAGACGGCGAGACCCGTCAACCTATCCCCTCCGCCACGATCGTCCTGCTGCATCAGGACTCGACCGTCGTCTCCGAAGTGATCAGCCGGGCCGACGGGGGCTTCTCACTGAAAGACCTGCCTGAAGACCTATATATCCTCCGCATCAGCGCCGTGGGCTACCAGTCCTTTTCGAAGTCGGTCGACGGCAGCCGTCATGAAGGTGGCGCGCCCTTTAACGCCGGCACCATCCGGTTAAAGCCGGTCCCCTCCCAAATGCAGGCGGTTACGGTCGTGGGAACCAGAAGCGTGCTGAAAACCGAGATCGATAAAAAGATATTTGACGTAGACAAAAGTCTGGCAAGCAAGGGCGGTACTGCGCAGGATGCGCTTCGCCAGGTACCCACGCTGAGCGTCGATGCCGCAGGCAACGTCACCTTGCGCAATGGAGCGCCGGTCATCCTGCTGGATGGCAAGCAGACCCAGCTCACGCTGGACCAGATCCCCGCCGACCAGATCCAAAGCATCGAAGTCATGCCCAATCCTTCCGCCCGGTATGATGCGCAGGGCAATCACGGCATCGTAAATATCGTGCTCAAGAAAAACCGCAAACCGGGGATGAACGGCTCCGTTACCGCCGTTTGGAATTCCCTCCATGAGACCTACGGCTTCCTGAACACCAATATGTACAAAAACAAATGGAATTTCACGCTGAACTATATGGCCCATGGTCACCGGTCCGTTTCCAATACGACAACTACGCTGAACGACCTCTCCTCGAATACCTCGGTGCTGCAACGCGGCCACATAGTGACCACCGGACCTTTTCAACGGATCAACATGGGACTGGATTTTTTCATGGACCCGCAGAATACCTTCAGCATCGCCGGCAATCTCGGCTTCGGCCATCATCCGTCAACCGGTATCCAAACCACGAGCTACATGGACGCAGGCGGACTCCCGGATTCAACCAGCACGCGAACCTCGTACGAGAGTGACAATTTCGTTTTTGGCCATGCCAATTTTGACTACACGCACGCCTTCAAAAAAGATAACGAAAAGCTGACCGCCAGCGCCGCCCTCGAGACCTACCACGGACCGGGCAACGGAAACTATTCGATGCAATATCTCGACAAGAATGGAGCAGCCCTCGGCAGCCCATATGTACAGCAATATCAGGGAACCGGCCAGGCCCATCGCCTTACGCTGCAATCTGACTTCGTCAATCCCTTGCTCGACGGAAAGGCGAAGATAGAAGGCGGGATAAAGGCTACCCTGCACGTCAATCACAGCTTTAACGATTTCCTCGACTATTCCGCGGCCACGCAGTCCTATATCAAGGACACGGCCGCCAGCTATAATTACAGCTACAGCGATAATACGTATGCGGCTTACAGCAGCTTCAGCGACCAATTGGGAAAGTTCAGATATATGGCCGGCCTTCGTTTCGAACAATATAACTATACCGGTCATTTGCTGGATATCGACAGCACCTTCCACTACCATACAACCGGTGTCTACCCCAGTCTGTTCCTGACCGAAAAAACAGGCGACAACAGTGAGCTTCATTTGAACTATTCGCGGCGGCTCAACCGACCGCAGTGGTGGCAGATATCCCCTTTGACGAACTATACCAATCCGCAGAACCCCCAGGAAGGCAACCCCCATATCCGGCCGGAGAACACGAATCTGGTCGAGCTTGGATACAATTCGCAATTTGGAACAATCGGGTTGAACAGCACGCTATACCTCAAGAATACCCTCAACCCCATGACGCCATACAATATCCCGCTTTCCGGCGATACACTGCTAAGCACCTTTGAAAATGCAAATTACAGCAACACGTACGGGGCGGAGATCATAGGTAAGGTCCCCGTGACGAAGTGGTGGAATGCCACCCTCAACCTGAATCTATTCGAGACGGTCATCAACGCCGATAATCTGTCGCAGGGGCTTTCCGCATCAGGTTTCAGCGGTTTTGCCAAACTCAATTCCGAAATGAAGCTCTTTTCGATCTATACGGTCCAGCTGACCGGCAATTACAGTGCGGCAAATGTAGTAGCCCAGGGGAAGACGCTCCCCGCCGGTGGGGTAGATATCGCATTCAGACGGGACTTCCTGAAAAACAATGCCGGCACGCTCGTGATCAGCCTGGCGGATGTTTTCAATACCGAGCAGACCCGAATCCAGACCTATTCGACCGGCGTCTTCTTCCAGGATGCCATTACCAAGCCTGAGACAAGGGTGCTGAAGATCAACTTTACCTATAATTTTGGAAAGGAGCTCAACGGTGAGCGGCACAAGGCTACTTTAGAATCGCACGACTGATGACGATCCGTTGAACCTCGCTCGTACCTTCGTAGATCTGCGTGATCTTCGCATCCCGCATCATTCTTTCAACGTGATATTCCTTTACATAGCCATATCCCCCATGGATCTGAACGGCTTCCGTGGCCGTCCACATGGCCGTCTCGGATGCAAATACCTTTGCCATCGAAGAGCTGAGCCCGAAATCCAAACGCTGGTCTTTCTCCCAGGCCGCGCGCAGACACAGCAGCCGCGACGCCTCGATCCGCGTCGCCATATCCGCCAGCTTGAACTGGATGGCCTGATGCTGCATGATCTCCTTACCAAAGGCCTTTCGTTCCTTCGAATAATTCAACGCCAGCTCGTACGCGCCGGAGGCGATACCCAGCGCCTGCGAAGCAATGCCGATCCGCCCTCCTGACAACACCTGCATCGCAAACCTGAACCCAAACCCGTCTTCCCCGATCCGGTTTTCTTTCGGCACCTTTACCTCATTGAAAAGGATACTGTGCGTATCACTGCCCCGGATACCCAGCTTATTCTCCTTGGCGCCAACCACAACCCCCGGGGTGCTCTTCTCGACAATAAACGCATTGATCCCATGGCTGCCCTTGCTCGCATCCGTCTGCGCCATGACCACATACACCGATGCCGAGTTCCCGTTCGTGATCCAATTCTTCACCCCGTTCAGCACATAATGGTCCCCTTTATCGATGGCGGTGGTACGTTGTGACGTGGCGTCACTCCCCGCCTCCGGCTCACTCAGCAAAAAGGCCCCGATATACAGCTCCCCGTCCTTGCGACCCTGTGCCAGCGGTGTAAGATATTTTACTTTTTGTTCATGCGTCCCATAGGTATCGAGCCCCCAACAAACAAGACTGTTGTTCACGCTCATACACACGCTCACGCTGGCGTCTATCTTACTGATCTCCTCCATCGCCAGCACGTAGCTGACGGTATCCATCCCCGCACCACCATATTCCGGATCAACCATCATCCCCATGAAACCCAGCTCCGCCAGCTTCAGCACCTGCTCCCGCGGGAACTTCTGGTGCTCATCCCGTTCAATGACACCCGGCAGACATTCGCTGCGCGCGAAATCCCGCGCCGCCTTCTGAATCATCAAATGTTCTTCTGATAGCTGAAAATGCATGGCAACAATTTTGCCCCAAAAGTAAGCGAAAGTTGCTATTTATACTAACAGTTGGTAGTTTTTTCCCTTCGACCATATATCTTTGTAAGGAGATTTAAGCGGTATAACTATGAAAAATAAAAAAGGTCTTGAAAAAAAAGCTGCCGATGACAGCAGCAAACACCCCCTTCCGGGGTTTGACCCAACTCGTATCTAGTTGCCAAAATATCTCTTATTTCTTGCAACGTCCGGATGAACCCCATTGTCATCCTCAAAAAGGCATCCATGAAAATATCGGTTGTCATCCTGCTCCTCATAACCGCGATTTCCTGCTCCAAAAAAACAGCCACCTCGCAATTTGCCGGTACCTGGAGCGGGACCTATAGCAGTAGATTAGTAGAGATAAACCCTCCTATTTTTGACACCGGGACATTGAAGATTGTAGTTGATGCTAATAATGGCGCCACCGGCACCCTGCAATCACTACACGGCGGATCGCCAATAATAATGCATGGTACAGTGGACCCTTCCTCCGGTGCAATATCAATAGGTATCGGTAATCCGGGTGGGAACGTGATGGTGTTCTTTGAGCTTAGTGGAACGCTTTCGACCGACTCCGGCGCCGGTACACTCGGCTACCCCTGGGCTACCACATCAGGATGGTGGGCGTCGAAAAATTAATCCTGGAATCGCAACCCGCGCCCCCCCAACCCCTGCTCTCAATTCTCCAGTACTTCCGCCTTCTCATTCAGCAGCCCGATCGCCGTCTTGAAGATAATGATGAATAAACCCGCTTCTTCCTCGGTAAAATTACTCTCCTCTCCGTCTTCCCCGTCGTCACTATAGATGGTCGCCGCCGCAAACTGCAGCAGCTGCGGCTGACAGAACGAATCGATCACCGCCATCGCATTCGTCTCATCATACCCCTCCTGGAAAATATCTTCCATCTCATCGTATTCCGCATTGAATGCCGACTCGAACTCTTTCTCCGAGATCGGTGCCAACGACGCGACCCACTCCCGGAAGCTCAAAAGGATTACCGTCAGCACATAGGCTACATCCTCCCGCGCATCCGGCTGCTGCAGCTCCTGGCTTTCTCCCAGCACATAGCCCACCAGCGCCGGCTGCTCCCGCGCAAACTCATCCCATATCTTTGCGATCTGCGCCTCATCCATCTGCTGGATTCGGTCATTCACCAGATCGATCGTATCGTCGGTGATCGGTGCCATCCTTTTTTTTCCAAACCTACGAATTTTTAGCCGATCCCACCTCCACCCGGGGATTCCCCCAAATAAAGTATTTTTGCAAATGGTAAAGAACTACCCTCATCGAACGAAGATCGTCGTCTCCGTCAGCTCGGAGGTCGGCCGCCTTCGCCGCGTCCTTGTCCATAGCCCCGACAGCGGCCTGGGTAAAGTGGTCCCCTCCAAAGCGCAAGACTGGCTGTTCGAAGACATCGTCCACCTCGATACCATCCGGCGGAAGGAATACGACTTCTATACAAAAATTCTTTTATATTTCCTGGATCCGGACAAGATCCGCGGCAGGCTGGCCGAGATCGACCACCCCGATAACCGGCGCGCATTTTATAAACCGGGTAACCAACACTTCTTTCGCTCCGATAAGGTCGTGGAACTGCAGTGGCTCCTGGCCGATATCCTCGAACACCACGAGATCAGACTGAAACTGGTGGCCTCCGTCTGTGCCATCGAAGCCTGCTCCTATGATACCCAAAAAGAACTCCTGCAACTCGACCCGGTCCAGCTCGCCACGACATTCATCAGCGGCTCCATGACCGCCGACCGCATGCTGTTCGCACCCATCCCCAATTTCATCTTTACCCGCGACATCGGCATCGTCATCAATCAGTACGTTCTGCTCAACAAACCCGCCAAAAAAGCCCGCACCCGCGAAGCCCTCCTGGCCAAATATATCTTCTTCAATCACCCCCTGTTTGAGGAATACCAGGACAAGATCCTCGAACTGGCAGATACCCATCATCATTTCCTGCTTCCCCGCGAAGGCGATGACCACAAGGTCACCCTCGAAGGCGGCGACGTCATGGTCATCAGCAAGGACCATATTCTGATCGGTGTCAGCGAACGGACTTCCCTCGAAGCCGCACACCAGGCCATTAAAATGCTCTTCGAAAGGAACATCGTCAAGAAAATAACGATCATCCGTATCCCCAGGAAGCGGGACTATATGCACATCGACACGATCTTCACACAGATCAAACGCAATGTCTGGATCCTTCTCGGCAACTTTTCCAGCAAAGCGAACCGGCGCGACGACGAAGATGACATCCAGCGCATTCTCGACAGCAATAAAAAAGAGGATAACCTGAAGATCATCCAGTTCCGCAAGAAAGACCCCGGGCATCCCGAATACTTCGACAACCTCGAAGACCTGCTGACCGATATCAGCAAAAACGACCTGGAATGTACCGAAAAAGTTAAATTCATCTATTCCGGAAACAACGAATTCCCCTTCGACGCCCGCGAGCAATGGACCGACTCCTGCAACCTGCTGGCCCTCAAGGAAGGTGTGGTGCTCGGCTATGACCGGAACGACAAGACCGTCGAAGCCTTCAAATCCGGCGGCTTTGCAGTCGTCCAAGCCGAAGACCTGATCAACAGCCTGGAAAAAGGCGAAGGGAATCCCGATGACCTGGAGAACACCCTCATCCTGATGCCATCGGCCGAATTATCCCGCGCCCGTGGCGGATTCCACTGCATGAGTATGCCCCTCCACCGCGATCCGCTCTAAAATCCATCCTTTATGCAAACCACCTCCCATATCCTGATGATCCGGCCCGTTAATTTCACCTTCAACCCGGAGACCGCCGTCAACAACGCCTTCCAGTCCGCGGCCACGGCCGATGCCCAGCAAAAGGCCAGGCGGGAATTCGACGAGTTCGTTCGGCTCCTCCGCAACAGCGGCGTCGACGTCACCGTTGTAGAGGATACCCCCGAGCCTTACACCCCTGATTCCATCTTTCCCAATAATTGGATCTCCTTTCACGAGAATGGTCTTGTTTGCCTCTATCCGATGTATGCGGTCAACCGTCGCCTGGAGCGTAAACCCGCCGTTATTGAACAACTGGGCAAGATATTTCACATCGACCGGATTATCGATCTCACCCCGTACGAAAAACAAGGCCGTTTCCTGGAAGGCACCGGCAGCATGGTCCTGGACCGCGACTTCAAAATCGCCTATGCATGCCTCTCTCCCCGCACCGATGAGATCGTGCTCCGGGACTTCTGTTCACAAACCGGCTACACGGCGGAGATTTTCAACGCGGTCGACGCCAACAGGCAACCCATTTATCACACCAATGTAATGATGTGCGTGGCCGACCGCTATGTTGTCGCCTGTGTCGATTCCATTCCTGAGCCCGGGGAGCGCGCCCATTTCATACAAACCGTTCAATCCACCGGCAAACAACTTATCCCGATCACGCTGGACCAGATGAATCGCTTTGCGGGCAACATGCTCCAGGTCAACGACCTCGCCGGCGAACGTCTCCTTGTTATGTCCTCCGAAGCCTGCAATTCCCTTACAACCGACCAAATCTCCCATCTTGGCTCCTTCAATATTATTCTCCACGCTGACCTCGACACGATCGAGACCAACGGCGGTGGCAGCGCCCGCTGTATGATGGCCGAGATCCACCTGGAGCCGCGCTGACCATACCCGCTTTTAACTGCGGCGAATTCGCCATAATTAGAATTTTCTAAAAAAGGAGCCCACCCGGACGTTCCTCCGCATACAATCGCGGCGCCTCCAACCCCGCCCCAAACTTCCTGTTGAACACCTCCACCGCATACACACACAGTTCCGGCGAAAACAGCTCCTCATGATCATGCACAAAAAAATAAATCTCCCGCAGTCCCCTCTCGATCCAGCCCCCCAACCGGTCCCCCCACTCGTCGATCCGCCGAAAATCCGTCGGATGAAGATTATTGCCGACGAACCGGATAAACGCCACCGGTGCCGTCAGCCGCATATGCAGAACATCCCGCCTCCCCGGCGTATCCGTAATAACCGCGCCGACCCCCAGCTCAAATAACAGCTCCCAGGTCTCGCGCACCGCCGCCGTCCCAAACCACCCCTCATGCCGTAATTCCACACAGGTCAGGAAATCCCGCGGTAATCCGCGCAGAAACGCATGCAGCGCCGAAGCACCCCCAGGCCCGTAACTTTCCGGCAGCTGTAAGAACGCCGCCCCCAGCGTAACCCCGAACGACCGCATATGATCGACAAACAACGCTGTGTCCCGCTCCGCCCCCACAAGCCGAAGCTCATGACTGATCGTGTTGGAGAACTTCGGACAAAACCGAAACGCCGGACCCGCCAGCGCCGCCCATCGCCCGATCACCGCTTTCGGCTGTAGATTGTACCAAAGGGCATTGAGCTCGATACTATTGAACTGCCGGACATAGTGGGCAAGGAAATCCTTCGGCTTCGTCCCCCGCGGATATACCTTACCGAGCCATTTGGTCTGACCCCAGCCGGTACCGCCGACATAAACCCGGAGTGCCGCGTCACCACCCCCAGCTGATTGCAGCACCCTTCCCGTCATCACCGGATCGGCAGGCAAGGAAAAAATGATATTGTCAATATTTTGTACTCTGCCAAATTCCATTAGAAAATATCTAACGCGCCGGACCCTTTATTGACGGATCCAAAGCATTTCCGTTCGTGCTTGTAGTTTGTGATTCAATGCAAATCCTTTACTTTTGGGCCTTCAATTCCGCCCAGCCGGAGAATAGATTTTTGAAAATCGGATTAAGATAGAAATTTTTCGACAATCAAATGGAAAACAAAGTCACTAAAATTGGCGTACTCACTTCCGGTGGCGATGCTCCGGGAATGAATGCCGCCATCCGTGCCGTTGTTCGTACCGGAATATATTATGGAATGGAGGTATTTGGGATCATGCGCGGTTACAGCGGAATGATCGAGAACGATATCATCCCTATGCACTCCAGAAGCGTAGCCAATATCATCCAGCGCGGCGGTACCATCCTCAAGACCGCGCGCTGTAAGGAATTCTTCGAACATGAAGGCCGCAAGAAAGCCTACGCCAACCTCAAAAAGCTGGGTATCAACGGCGTCGTCATCATCGGCGGCGATGGCTCCTTCCGCGGCGCCCATAAGTTGAGCACCGAATTCGATATGCCCTGTATCGGCCTGCCCGGTACCATCGATAAGGACATCGCCGGGACCGACTTTACCATCGGCTTCGATACCGCGGTCAATACCGCCGTTGAGGCGATCGACAAGATCCGCGACACCGCCGACGCCCACGACCGCCTCTTTATCATTGAGGTCATGGGCAGAGATGCCGGCTATATCGCCCTCCATAGCGGCATCGCCACCGGCGCCGAGAACATCCTGATACCCGAGCGAAAAACGGATATCGAAGAACTGATCAGCTCCCTGCTCGAGAAAGAACGGCGCAAAAAGCTCGTCAACCTGATCGTCGTAGCTGAGGGGGATAATTTTGGCGGCGCCGACGACATCGCCAAAGTCGTCAGGGAACGCGTCCCCACCGTCGATACCCGCGTTTGCGTGCTGGGCCACATCCAGCGCGGCGGCGCCCCCTCCTGCATGGACCGGCTTATCGCCAGCCGGATGGGCTATTCCGCGGTCGAATGCCTGCTCGAAGGCCGGCACAACATCATGGTCGGTATCGTCAACAACCGTATGCACTACACCCCCCTCGAGAAAGCGGTAAAGGCCAAGCAAAAGATCGGCGAAGACTGGCTAAAAATCGTAAAAATATTAGCATCCTAAAACCCACTGGATAATGAGCAAGAATCTATCGAAATACCTTTACGCCGGCATGGACAAGCAAGCCGGCCTGCAGCATACTTTCCATAAGACCAAGATCGTCGCCACCGTCGGACCGGCCTGTGACACCTATGACAAACTGCTGGAACTCGTGAAGGCCGGAGTGAACGTTTTCCGGCTCAATTTCTCCCACGGCACCCATGAAGATAAAGCGAAGATCATCGAACATATCAGGAATATAAACCTCACCGAACCCTACAATATCTCCATCCTGGGCGACCTCCAGGGCCCAAAACTCCGGGTCGGCGACATCAAGGACGGCGCCCTCACCATCGTTCCCGGTGATATCCTCACCTTCACCTCCCGCGAAAAAGTAGTCGGAACAAAAGAAAAGATCTACGTTTCCTACCCCAACCTCCACCACGACGTCGTACCCGGCAACAAGATCCTCATCGACGACGGAAAACTTGAGGTGGTCGTCGTCAGCGTAGACCCGAATGGCGACATCAAAGTCGCCGTCACCTATGGCGGCGTCCTCCTCCCTAAAAAAGGCGTGAACCTCCCCGATACCAATATCTCTCTTCCTTCTATGACAGAAAAGGATATTGTCGACCTAGAATTCATTATCCAACAAAAGCTCGACTGGGTCGCGCTGTCCTTCGTAAGAAAAGAGCAAGATATCATCGACCTCAAGAAACGCCTGGCCGAAAAGAAAAGCCAGGCAAAAGTGATCGCAAAGATCGAAATGCCTTCTGCGATGGAAGACCTGCGGAATATCGTTAACCAGTCCGACGCCGTCATGGTTGCCCGCGGTGACCTCGGCGTAGAATTGCCGGTCGAGAAAGTCCCGATGGCCCAGCGCGAGATCATCCGTAAATCTATCCATCGCGCCAAACCCGTGATCGTCGCGACGCAAATGATGGAAAGCATGATCGATCGGGTGAAGCCGAACCGCAGCGAGATCACCGACGTCGCCAATGCTGTCCTCGAAGGCGCCGATGCCGTCATGCTCAGCGCCGAAACAGCCACCGGCCAGCATCCCGCCTTGGTCGTGGAGACCATGCGGAAGATCATCCTTGAAGTTGAACGGACCGAATATCACTATAACCGGGAAGAAGACCTCATCCCCCAACCTCATTCGCCCTCCTTCCTCAGCGACGCCATCTGCTACAACGCCTGCAAACTGGCCAAAGATGCCAACGCCGACGCGCTCATCGGCATGACCCAGTCCGGCTATACCGCCTTCATCCTGTCCAGCTACCGGCCAAAATGTCCGCTCTATATCTTTTCGAAGGAAAAAAGCCTGATCAACCAACTTAGCCTTAGCTGGGGCGTACGCGCATTTCACTACGCCGAAGAAGAAAGCGTGGACGATATCATCCACGACCAGCATGCGATCTTACAGGAAAGGGCCTTCATCAAAAGCGGCGATGTCGTGGTCAACACCTGCAGCCTTCCCATCGATGAACACCTGCCAACGAATATGTTGAAGATTACAAAGCTGAAATAATTTCCCTCATCCTACGGATCTCCTCCTCGCTGGGCATCACCGTCGATAGGTCCTCCTGCATCGCGACGTTCACAAACCCCATCGTGCTCGCAGCCCGAACCCGCGCCGTGGTATGAAATTCCACCGCACCCGTCTTCGCCGCCAATTCCGCAATATTCGAACTCCGCACCCCCGAACCCGGCATAATAACGATCCGTTCATCCGCCTCCCGAACCAACTCGTGTAAAAGCTCCGCACCCTCCATCGCCACCGGCCGCTGACCAGACGTCAATATCCGTTCACACCCGATCCCGATGATCGTCTCCAACGCCGCGAACGGGTCGGCCGCCCGGTCAAACGCCCGATGAAAGGTAACTCCCATCGGATACGCCGCTTCCACCAACCGGGCACATCGCGACTGATCGACACTCCCATCCGCCTGCAGCATCCCGATCACCACGCCGTCGCACCCCAATCCGCGACACAGCTCCACATCCCGAAGCATAATAGTAAACTCGTCGGCTGAATAAAGAAAATCGCCCTCCCGGGGCCGGATGATCGGATAGACCGGGATCCGCAGCTTCTCCCGCGCCATTCGGATCAACCCCGCCGACGGCGTGACACCACCCTCCTCCGGTCCGGCGCAAAGCTCTATCCGGTCGGCGCCCGCCCGCTGTGCCGCAAGTGCGGCAGGCAAATTGAACGCACAAATTTCGAGCAGCAACATCTTAGAAATGACTTTTTACCGCCACCATCCGCTCTTCGGAAATATTCTTGATCGCATAAGAGAATCCTTTCTGGATCGCATACCCACCCGTCTCCCCCCGCTTGTTCAGCGCAATGAAGGCCACCTGGATATCCTTTGCTTTGTCACCCTTGATCCGGATGATCCTTTCCACCACCGCCTTACAAGCCTCCTCGGGCCCCATGCCCTGCCGCATCATTTCCACGACCGAATGACTGCCGCAAACCCGGATGACATCCTCACCCTGCCCCGTGGACGTAACCGCTCCGACTTCGTTGTCGACAAACAACCCCGCCCCAATGATCGGCGAGTCACCCAGCCGCCCGCGCATCTTGAAGCCCATCCCGCTCGTCGTTACGCTGCCGCTCAGATTACCCGCCGCATCCATTGCCACCATTCCGATCGTATCGTGATTCCACTCCCCATTCGGTAACCTCGCCGGCGCCGCCGGCCCCGATCCACCGGAAGACTTCGTATTCTCGATATTGATCACGGGCTTATACTCCGACTTCTTTAACCATTGTTCATACGCCTTCTTCGCATCCTCCGATAACACCGGCGGCTCCAGCGTAAATCCTTCCGCCACGGCAAACTGTTGCGCCCCGGCACCCACCAGGATCACATGCGGCGTTTTCTCCATCACCCGCCGCGCCACCGAGATCGGATGCTTGACCCTTTCCAGCGCACCCACACTCCCGCAATTCCATTGATGATCCATGATCGACGCATCCAACGTCACAATACCATCCCGGTCCGGATTGGCCCCCAGCCCGACGCAACAATTGATCGTCGACTCCGTCACCATTACCCCGGCCTCAACCGCATCTACCGCAGACCCATTCTTACTTAACACCTCCCACGCGCCGGCATTAGCCTTCAACCCCGTGTCCCAGGTCGAAATCACTACCGGGTGACCCGTCACAACACCGGGTGAAGCCAACGCCCGGCGGCCCGTTAACAAGCCCAGCGAACCGAAAAAAGAAGATTGCAAAAAAAATCGTCTGTTCAACATATCATATTACTTTTTCATAAATTTTCCTAACCGACGTCTCGCCCGCTTGCGCACCGCCCCCTGTAACACCGATGACCATCCGAACAACAACCCCTTCCATCCCAACGCCTGCCCGCTCCAGCGCCAGAAACTCCATACATCCTGGTGTTCGATGATCTTCCCATCCTCAAACCGGAACATCGCCTTCCCCTTGTTGACCACTTTTCTCCCAGTCAGCGAGAAGACATAGGTCGCCGTCCAACGGCAGGATCCGTACCCTTCATCCACCGTTATGTCTCCAAACTGCAAATCCAACTCGCCTGCCCCGCTTAGCAGCATCTCCCACATCTTCCCCACCTCCGGTCCCTCCAGATTCCCAAATACCGGGTCATAGAAGAAGATTTCGGGATGATATACCTGCGCCATCGCCTTCCAGTCCCGCTTCTGCAAGCCACTGTAAAAACGCTCTATCAACCGCTCCTCCTGTTTCATAAAAAAAACCGTCGAGATTAGCCGACTTTGCTCTAAATTGGTTACCCGAACTAAAATTAACGGATAAACACATGAGAAAGCTCCTTTTTTTACTGCTTTTTTCCATCAGCATCCAATTCACTTATAGCCAGGGCACACCCCAGGACAGCGCCTGGATCCGCGATAATTATTTTAAAACGGAAACTTACATCCCGATGCGCGACGGGGTCAAACTCTTCACCACGATCTACGCGCCTAAAGACTCAACCCAGAAACACCCGATCCTGATGACCCGAACGCCATACTCCTGCGCTCCCTACGGAAAGGATAAGTGGCGTAACTTCTTCGCCGGCTATTTGCGTTATTATGTACACGAAGGTTACATCATGGTTACCCAGGACGTCCGCGGTCACTGGATGAGTGAAGGCAACTACGAAGATATCCGCCCGTTCAACAAAAATAAAAAGACAAACAAAGACGTCGACGAAGCCAGCGATACCTACGACGCCATCGATTGGATGGTCAAAAACATTCCCGGCAACAACGGCCGCGTCGGCGTATTCGGTATCTCCTACCCCGGATTCTACTCAACGATGGCCTCCGCAAGCGCCCACCCCGCCCTCAAAGCCGTCAGCCCCCAAGCGCCGGTAACGGATTGGTTCATGGGTGACGACTTTCACCACAACGGCGCCTTTTACGTTATGGACGCCTGGTCTTTTTATTCCTCCTTCGGCAAACCCCGCCCTCAGCCCACTACCGTAAGCCCGTCCGGATTCGATTATTACACCCACGACAACTACAAATGGTACCTTGAAACCGGTGCGCTGAAGAACATCATGAAGCTTACCGGCGACAGCATCGCCTTCTGGAAAGATATTTATAACCACCCCAATCTCGACACCTTCTGGCAGGCCCGAAATGCCCGCGTAGCCCTTTACGATATCAAACCCGCTATGCTGGTTGTCGGCGGCCTCTACGACGCCGAAGACTGCTACGGCGCCTGGCATGTCTATAAGGCGCTGAAAGAACAAAGCCCCAACACAAACAGCCATATCGTTATGGGTCCATGGTACCACGGCCAGTGGGCCTCCAACGACGGCACCCATCTCGGCAACGTTCGATGGGGCTCGAATACCTCCTGGTGGTACCAAAACAACATTGAGATCCCCTTCTTTAACTACTACCTCAAAGGCGAAGGGAAAAACCCGGGCACACCCAACGCCACGATCTTCTTCACCGGCGCAAACGAGTGGCGGCAGTTCGACCAGTGGCCGCCCGCCGATACAAAAGACCAACCGATCTTTTTGCAGCCGGACGGAAGCCTCGCCTGGAATACCCCGACACAAAAGAACAATTTCTCCGAATACATCAGCGACCCCGCTCACCCCGTCCCCTATACGGAGGACGTTCATTTCTGGCGCACCCGCGAATACATGGATGACGACCAGCGCTTCGCCTCCCGCCGCCCGGACGTGCTGACCTTCCAAACCCCGGCCCTCACCGAAGACCTGACCCTTGCCGGACCTGTCAACGCGGACCTTTTTGTCAGCCTGACCAGCACCGATGCGGATTTTGTCGTGAAGGTGATCGACGTCTTCCCCGACGATTTCAGCTATGAAAAGGAAGGCCCGATGCCCGTACGCAGTCATGATAACGCCCCCGACTACCCGATGGGCGGCTACCAGATGCTTGTCCACGGTGAGATCATGCGCGGGCGATTCCGCGAGAGCTTCGAAAAGCCTGTCCCCTTCAAACCCGGTAAGATCGAGGAAGTAAAATGGGCTATACCCGATGTTGCGCACGTGTTCAAAAAAGGCCATCGCCTGATGATCCAGGTCCAAAGCACCTGGTTCCCTCTTGTCGACCGCAACCCGCAGAAATTTGTGGATATCTATACGGCCGACGATAGCGATTTTACAAAAGAGACGATCAGGGTCTGGCACGATGCCGACCATGCATCAAAGATCATTCTGCCGGTACAAAAATAATTTCGTTATGCGAATACTTCACCACCTTATCCTCCTCCTGCTGCTGCCCGGGATCGCACCCGCCCAGCAACGCAACAACAATGAAGGCGATTTTGTCAAAAACAATTACGACAAACAGGAAATCTATATCCCCATGCGGGACGGCATCCGCCTTTACACCGTCATCTACACCCCAAAAGACAGAACCCAGCCCCATCCTTTCCTGATGGAGAGGACACCCTACGGATCGGGGCCCTATGGCGACTCCATTTACCGGGGCTCCCTCGGCCCCAATCGCACCCTGATGCACGAGCTCTATATCTTCGTCTATCAGGACGTCCGCGGCCGGTATATGAGCGAAGGGCAATTCCAGGAAATGACCCCCGCCCGCAACGACCCGCACAACGCGAATAAGAAACCCGACGCATCCGGCAAACAGGTCGATGAAAGCTCCGACACCTGGGATACTGTCGACTGGCTAACGAAAAATATAAAGAACAACAACGGCCGTGTCGGCATCTACGGCGTCTCCTACCCCGGGTTCTATGCCTCCGCCTCGCTCCCCGATGCCCACCCAGCGATCAAATGCGTCTCCCCGCAGGCCCCCGTCACCGACGAATTCATCGGCGATGACGCCAATCACAACGGCGCATTCTTTCTGCTCGACAATTTCGACTTCGATAATTTCTTCGATATCCCTCGGCCTGCACCCGTAAAGAGCTATGGTGGCGATCTGTTCCGTGTCGAATACTCGGACGCCTACAAGTTCTTCCTCAACCTCGGTCCGTTGAAGAACGCCAACAAGCCCGAATACTTCGACAATAAAGGCAAGATCTGGAACGAGTATATGGCCGGCTCTACCTACACCGGCTACTGGGAGGCCCGCAACATCCGCCCGCATCTGAAAGACATCCGGCCGGCAACCCTCGTGGTCGGCGGCTGGTTCGATGCCGAAGACATGTTTGGCTCCCTGCGTACCTATGAAGCGATCGAACAACAAACGCCCAACAACGACAACCATATCATCATGGGCCCCTGGACCCACGGCGGTTGGGGGGGCGGAGGATGGACAAAATTCGGCATCCTCGATTTCGGCCAAAACGTCAACGACTATTATCACCAGATCGAGACCAGGTTCTACGATCGCTACCTGCTGGGCAAGGACAGCGGCGCCCTGCCGGAAGCCATGATCTTTGAGACCGGAACCAACAAATGGAAGACCTACGATACCTGGCCCCCGACCAACCAAACGAAACCCATTAAATTCCTCCTGCAAACCCGCAACGGCCTTGCCACCCCAACTTCCACCGGCTATGACGAATACGCCAGCGACCCGGCCCATCCCGTTCCTTATGTCGACGGTATCCATCGCGGCCGCGACAACCAATACATCGTCACCGACCAGCGCTTCGCCGCCCAGCGACCCGACGTCCTCTCCTATGAGACCGACCCGCTGACCACTGACCTCACTGTCACCGGCCGGCTGCGACCCGATATCTGGCTCTCCTCTACCGGCTCCGACGCCGACCTCATCGTAAAGCTCATCGACGTCTTCCCCGACACCAGCAGCAACCCCGGGTACCAACGCCTCGTTCGTGCGGAGGTCTTTCGATGCAAATTCCGCAACAGCTACTATAAGCCTGAAGCCCTCACCCCCGGCCAGCCTGCCGAGATCGCGTTTAACATGAACGAGATCGCCCATTGCTTCAGGAAAGGCCATCGCATTATGGTCCAGCTTCAAAGCAGCTGGTTCCCCCTGATCGATCTCAACCCCCAAACCTTTGTCAATATTCCCACGGCCGCCGAATCCGATTTTCAAAAAGCAACCATCCGAATCTGGCACGATGCGGCACACCCCTCCGGGATCACGCTGCCCATTGTGCAATAACCCATCAACCTGCCCGCCATACGATAGTCAAACAATAAGTATATTCGATCATGAAATACGCACGACTTCTCACCGTACTGGCCCTGCTGTGCGCCACCGGTCGCCTCGCCTCCGCGCAAACTTCCACGACACCGCCACCCGCATCCATCATCCCCGAGCCCGTAAGCACCCAATGGGGCCAGGGGACCTTCAACCTGAACTCCAATACCGTTATTGTGGCGATTGATTCATTTAGATCATCAGCCGAATTTTTCAACGATTATTTGAAAAGACTGTATGGCCTGCACCTCACGGTTGTCGACATGACCCAAAAGCCAAGTCCCGGGACAAATTACATCTTACTTACCATCGTGAACAGGACCACCGTTCCGGAGTCGCCAACCGGAGACACCTACCGGCTCCTCGCTCAGAAGAACGCCATAATCATCGCCGGCTTAAATGCCCAATCCGTCTTCTACGGCATCCAGACCCTCATTCAACTTCTCCCCCTCAGCCCCTTCACCGCCACGCCAACCGGATACGCGATCCGAAGCACCAACGGTCTTAACATCCCCGCCGTCACCATCACCGACTACCCCCGCTTCGCCTGGCGCGGCCTCCACCTCGACTGCGGCCGCCACTTCTTCCCCGTCGAATTCGTCAAACGCTATATTGACTTCATCGCCTTGCACAAAATGAACTATTTCCACTGGCATCTCGCCGAAGACCAGGGTTGGCGCATCGAGATCAAAAAATATCCCCTCCTCACCGAAGTCGGCTCCTGTCGCAGCGGCACCATCATCGGTCACAATCCCGGGACCGGTGACGACAGCACCGAATACTGCGGCTACTATACCCAGGATCAAATAAAAGACATCGTCAAATATGCAGCCGACCGCTATATCACCGTCATCCCCGAGATCGAACTGCCCGGTCACTCTTCCGCCGCCCTCACCGCCTACCCGTATCTCGGCTGCACCGGCGGCCCCTATCACGTTCAGCACGGCTTCGGCGTCTTCAAGGATGTCTTCTGCGCGGGCAACGACAGCACCTTCCGGTTCCTCGACGACGTTCTCGACGTGGTTATCGCCCTCTTCCCCGCCAAATACATCCACATCGGCGGCGACGAATGCCCGAAGGACAGCTGGAAGACCTGCCCCAAATGCCAGAAGCGCATCCACGACCTCGGCCTGCACAACGAAGAGGAACTGCAATCGTATTTCGTCCAACGAATCGAGAAATACATCAACTCCAAAGGCAAACAGATCATCGGCTGGGACGAGATCCTCGAAGGCGGTATCGCGCCCAACGCCACGATCATGAGCTGGCGCGGCGAAAAAGGCGGCATCGAAGCCGCGAAACAACACCACATCGTCATTATGACCCCCGGCGAATACGTTTACTTCGATCACTCCCAACTACGCAATGACGATTCCCTGACCATCGGTGGCTACCTCCCGCTTGATAAGGTCTACTCCTACGAGCCTATCCCCAAAGAACTGGCTGTTGACGAACAAAAATTCGTCCTCGGCGCCCAGGCCAATGTCTGGTCCGAATACATGAGCAACCCCCGCAAGGTGGAATACATGCTCTTCCCGCGGCTCAGTGCGCTTTCCGAAGTCTTATGGAGCCCCAAGGCCTCCCGCAATTGGAAAGACTTCACGACACGCCTCCCGGCACAGTTCAAACGCTATGCTCTTTGGGGCGTCAACGCCTACCAGGTCTATATCCCGCCCGCCGACAGCCTCGTGCAAGCCAGGCTCCGCCAATGGCAGGACAACAAATTCGGCCTGCTGATGCACTGGGGGACATACAGCCAATGGGGCATCGTGGAAAGCTGGAGCATCTGCCCCGAAGACGAAGGCTGGACACAACGCCATGGACCTTACTCGGCCAACTACAACGACTACGTGCAAGCCTACACGCATCTTCAAACAACCTTTAATCCCACCCATTTCGACCCGGCCAAATGGGCCGCCGCCGCCAAAGCCGCTGGCATGAAGTATGTTGTCTTCACTACGAAGCACCACGACGGCTTCTGCATGTTCGATACCAAACAGACCGATTATAAGATCACCTCCCCCAACTGTCCATTCAGCGCAAACCCGAATGCTAACGTCGCCTTGAAGATCTTTGACGCCTTCCGCGCCGACGGTTTTATGACCGGAGCTTATTTCTCCAAGCCGGACTGGCACTCATCCGACTACTGGTGGCCCTATTTCCCGCCCAGGGACCGCAACGTCAACTATGACCCCGCGAAATACCCGGAGAAATGGGCCGCCTACAAAAGCTATACCTACAACCAGATCGAAGAGCTGATGACGGCGTATGGCAAAATGGACGTTTTGTGGCTGGACGGCGGCTGGGTCCGCCCGTTAAGCACGATCGATCCCGCCGTGGACTGGGAGAAGACCATCCCCTATGATCAGGATGTCGACATGCCGGCGATCGCCGCCATGGCCCGCAGCCATCAACCCGGGCTGATCGTCGTCGACCGCAGCGTACCGGGTGAGTTCGAGAACTACCGCACACCCGAACAAACCGTACCCGCCCACCCCGTCGACGATCCCTGGGAATCCTGCATCACCATGGGCAACTCCTGGAGCTATGTCCCCCATGACCATTACAAATCAACAACGCAAATCGTCCAGCTGCTCATCAAGATCGTCTCGCGCGGCGGCAACCTGTTGCTGAATATCGGACCCTCCCCCGACGGCAATTGGGATGACACGGCCTACGCCCGCCTCAAAGAGATCGGCGCCTGGATGGCAGTCAACAGTGACGCCATCTATGGCACGCACCCGATCCGCCCCTATGCCTCCGCCAACAAAAGCATCTGCTTGACGCAATCCAAAGACAGCCTCAATACGTACGCCTTCTTTTTAAGCGACCCGGCTAACCCGGATGTTATTCTCCCCGCAGAGATCACCATCGAACGCTTTGCCCCGCCGGCCAAAGCAATAGTGACCCTCCTCGGCGACAAGACGAAACTGAAATGGCATGAAGACGGCAAGAACATGGTCATAACGATCCCCCCTACCCTCCTCAACAAACCCGTCGGCCGGCACGCCGTCGCCTTCCGCATCAGCGCGTAGCCGCATCAGCTCACAACCGCATCAGCTCACAACCGCATCAGCGCATAAAATAAAGTCGGCCCGTAAGGGCCGACTGTTACCATAGGAATGCAGAAGGACTGCGGTCTCCGCCAACATCAGCTGAGTCTCACCAAATGTCAGGAAGAAGGTCGGAGCCGTCAGCTAATTCTATTGAGAATCCCACCAAACCCGGGAAGTCATTTTGTCGCCATTGCTCAGCCCCGAAACCGCAGCACTGTAATTCGCTGAATTGGTTGCAGCCTCGACGGTCGAATACGTGTACCGGCGCGGGATACTGCCACTGGTGGCATTCCCGACATAGTTGACGGGCGTCAGCACCGGGTATCCGCTCCGGCGCCAGTTGGCCCAGGACTCTGTCTCATCCATGAAAGAAGCAACCCAGTACTGGCTATTGATCATCTGAAGCTCGGAACCAGCTACCAGCGGGTTAGCAGCTACATATGCGCTGATGACCCCAGTCGACGGGCCCGCCCCCGCTTGCGTCAGTTGCCCCATGGCAGCGGCAACGCCGTTGGCATAATACGTGGCCGCGCTGGTTCCCGAGATCCAGCCGCGCTGTGCGGCTTCCGCCAGCAGCAGCTCCGTCTCCGAATAGGTCAGGAAGAACGTCGGAGCCGTAGCGCGCGCAAACGTATAGCGGTTGACGTAAGAATACTTGTTCTGGTTGCCGGGATAGCCGGGAGCAGCGGATATATCCGTTGCTCCACCATTCAGGTCATAGCCGTTAGGCTGGCCCAATTGGTCAGCCGCCGTCGTATCGCCCATGTCCGTAGCCACATTCGCGTTGGCAACGACAGTACCGAGATACGGCAGCCGGGGATCGCCCGTAGATTGGAGGAAATTGACAAAAGTCTGGCTGAGATGCGCGGAAGTAGGATCGATCACCCCCAGCACCTGCCCCGACCCGTTGGCTACCTGGCTGCCAGCGCCGTTGGGAGCCGCCGCCTGGTGGACCAGCATGGCATTGTCCGCATTGGAGGTGAAAGTACCACCCGCTACCGCCTTTTGCACCCAGGTCTGCGCCGTAGTCGGATCAACCTTGCTCAACCGCATGGCGATACGGACCATTTCCGAATAAGCAAATTTCTGCCACTGGGCGACATTGCCGCCATAGATCAGATCGGCGGCGCCCGGCGTGGCAGCGGAGGTACTCAGCGCGGCAGCGGCGGAATCCAGCTGATTCAACATATCCGTATAAATGACCTGCTGCTTGTCATACACCGGTTCGGTGATACCGGCAATATAACCCATACCCGCCTGGCTATAGGGAATATCCCCATACATATCGGTCAGGCGTTGGAAAAGGTAGACCTTGAAGATCCGGGCGATATTGTACAAATTGACTTGCGCCGGATCGTTCTTGGTATTGTACACCACATCGACGAGGTTGGTGACCGGGGCGGAGTTGCTGTTCTCATTGTTGGCGCCGCTGGACTGTGGACCGAAATCCTGGTCCCAGTAGGACGAGAGATAGCCGGCATTATCGAAATATTTATCCCCTTCCCAATATCCTGTGGTAGAGGACAGGTGCTGGATCATGCAGGAAGCATAAATGAGATTGCCGCGCCAGTCCTCATAGGCGTTGCCGTCGCTGTTGCCGGACGTCACCAGTTGGGAGTTGGTCAGCAGGGAAGCATAATTTTCTTCGCCCGCCGAGACCGCATTGGGATTCGTATTGATAGAGACGAAATTCTTTTTACAGCCGCTCCCCAGCAGGGCTATCGAAACCGACGCTGCTAAAAATATCTTCTTTTTCATTATTGTCAATTTTGTTTGCACTCGTTTGTTCTCGAATTAAAATTTCACGTTGACGTTAACGCCGAGGCTCCGCGTAGACGGATAGCCGGCCAATTCCAGGCCCTGGCCGTTGCCGGAGCCGTAATTTGATTCAGGGTCTTCGTTCGGCGTATGCTTCATCAGGATAGCCAGGTTGCGGCCGACGACAGATACGCTCACGCCTTTGATGACGGTGCCCCCGATCATCTTGGCCGGCAGCGAATAGGTCAGGCTCACCGACCTCAGCTTGATGAAGCTGGCGTCATAGACAAACTCCTGCGCGATCTGGTCGTTTCCTGTTGACAGATCCTGGAAGTACGTCTGGGAATTCACGGCCGTCGCATTGGCATGCCCGGCCAGGTCCACGCCTTTCCCGACATAACCCCCGTCAGCTCTGCCCTGCAGGGTCGTCTTCTGAAGACCATAGGTATACAGCAGCAGGTTCGTTCCGGAATAGATCTTCGCGCCGTATTTGAAATCGATCAGGAAAGCGAGGGAGAAATCCTTATAGTGGAAATCATTGGTTATGCCTCCCGTCTGCTTGTAGACGCCGGAACCCAGCGGTATCTGAGTGGCCGTCGGTTCGGGTTCGCCGGCGGTTATCCCGTCGGAGCCATCGCTGTAGATCTTATTGCCGCTGGCATCCTTCTTATAGCCATAGCCGGTGATCTGGCCGTATGGCAATCCCACCCACTGGCTGATATTGACGCCATTACCCCAACGCGCATTGGCGCCGGCAACGACGATCGAGTTAACGCCGGGTCCCAGATACAATACCTTACTGTTGTTGAGACCTATATTAAAGGCGATATTCCAGGCAAAATCACGCGTGTGGACCGGTGTTCCATTCACCAATATTTCCACGCCTTCGTTGCGGATCTTCCCGATGTTCTCGACGATACCGTCATAGCCGGAGGTCGGACTGGTGGTCACGTTCACCAGGTCCTTCGTCGTGGTCTTGTCATAAACGGCCACATCGAAGCCGACACGGTTATTCAGGAACTGCATATTGGCGCCGGCCTCTTTTTCTGAGATCTGTACCGGGCCGAGGTTGGGATTCGGAACGACATTCTGCAAAATAAAGCTCTGCGACTGCCCGTCGATGCCATAACCCAGGAATCCGTAAGTCTGGCTGTTGAGATAGGCATTCGTACCGTTGGATGCCTCCGCATCGGAGACCCGCAGTTTACCAAAGCTGACCCAGTCGGGTAGCTTGAGCGCATCGGAGAACACGAAGCTCAGACTGGCTGAAGGATACAGATAGCGGTCATTATTGATCGCCAAAGTAGAGAACCAGTCATTCCTGGCCGTCAGGTTCAGGAACAGCCAGTTCTTGTAACCCAGGTCGGCCGATCCGTATAGCGAATTGACATGGACACGGTAATAGCCGACCGTAACCGGCCGGGTAGTCACATTGGTCAGCGAATAGAAGTAGGGAACGTTGAAGGGGCCGGCGCCGGTGACCCCGGCGGAGGAATTCACGTTATCCTCCGAATTACCGCCCACATTCGCGTTAAAGCTGAAATCGGTGCCAAACTTCGTATGTACGCCGACGAGATAATTCCAGTTCAGTTCATGGAAGTTGACGTCATTCGTCGAGATCTGACCACCGGGATCATAACCGGTGCCCGACGGAGTGATATTCGTCAGGTCGAAGACGTAGCCGTCCCGCGTAACGCCGCCCTGCGCGAACAACCAGTCGGTGAAGTCATATTTGACCGAAAGCCCGCCGGTCAGCCGTGAACGGGCAGTGCTGTTCTGGAACTTATAGGCAACGAAATAAGCGTTGTCGAAATATACATCCGTTCCCGGTAGCTGCTCAGCTCCCGAGCCGGTGGTTCCCTGGTTGGGCGCCAACCATTTGATGTTAAAGGTATTCGGCAGATACAGCGTGCTGGCCACGACGTTGCCAGGCGCATCGCCGAAGGAAACGCGATTCTTCACCTGCTCAAAAATATAGTTGGCCGTCAGGTTAATGGTCAACTTGGGCAGAACATGATACTCGCTGTTGAAATTGAGACCCTGCTGCTGCATATTGGCATTTGGGATCACACTTCCATTATACAGATCGGAAATCCCCAGTCGGAAGTGCCCCTGGGCATTGGACCCGTACATCGCGACTGAAGATTGATTGACTGGCCCTTTTTTGTAGAAATCCGAAAAATTGTTCTTATAGGGACTGTAGCTATAATTGTTGCCGAGGAAATTGACGGCCTGGGACCCGTCGATCGGAGCACCCCAGCTGTAATATTCCGACGCTTGCGCAGCAGCAGCGGTAGTGGGTTTGAGACCCGTCAGTCCCTGACCATACTGATATTGGTAATCGGTAAAGTTCCGCACCGCTACGTCCGTAAAATTGTTGTTGACTTCCACCCCGACACCCTTCGACCGCTGGCCGGACTTGATGGTGATCAGTATCGCGCCGTTGCCGCCGCGATAGCCATACAGCGCAGACGCGGCCACCCCTTTCAATACCTGCACGCTTTCGATATCGTCAGGGTTGATATTGGAAAGACCATCGCCATAGTCCACGCCGCCATACATCCCCGGCGAACCCTGGTTGGTATTATCATAAGGAATACCGTCGATGACATAGAGTGGCTGGTTGTTACCGGATAACGAAGCGCTGCCGCGGATCACGACCCGGCTGCTGCCCGAAGGACCTGTCGCGGTACCAGCCACGCTCACGCCGGCTACTTGCCCCGTCAGCGCATTGCCGATATTCGCTTCCCGTGAGGAGGTCAATTTGGAGCCGTCAACCTCTGTGGTGGAGTACCCCAGGGACCGCGCCTGCTTTTTGATCCCAAGCGCAGTGACCACAACGACGGATAAATTTGTATTTGAAGTCGCCAGCGCGACGCTCATCTTGCCTGCCCCGGCTTTTATTTCCCGGGAGGCAAATCCGACCGAGCTGAAAACCAGCACATCGCCAGGCTGCGCATCGATCGTGAAGAAACCGGAAGCATCGGTCGTGGTGGCTTTTTTAGTGCCTTTCACGGTTACGGTGACCCCCTCCAGTGGCTTGCCGTCAGCGCCCGTCACCGATCCTGTGATGGAGCCTGCCACAACGGCGCGAAATACGGGACCATTTTCATGGACAAAACCGTCGCGCGAATACGCCGGGACGGAGCTAAGAAGCTGTAAGGCCAAGCAGGCGCCCGGCCAACAGAAAAGCTGAGTTTTTCTCATTTTTTTTGCAGCGTTTGTTTTGATAAGAAATAAAACACCCATAGCGGGCTACCTTATTATGTGCCGCGGAAGATGCCGGTGTAATGCTACCGGCCCAAAATTTTTTTTTTTTATTGGTCCCACCAGACCCTTGAGGTCATCCTGTCCCCATTTGCAAAGCGGGCGACGGCTGCATTGTAGTTGGCGGTATTGGTGGAAGCCTCCGTCTGAGGATAGGTGAAGCGGCGGGGGATTGAGCCGCCGGTGACATTGCCCGGATAGCTGACGGACATAAGTACCGGGTATCCGCTCCGGCGCCAATTGGCAAAACATTCATTTTCATCCATGAAGCCTGCCACCCAGTATTGTTCGTTGATCTGCCGAAGAGCGGTGGAAGGATCGTAGGGATGGGCTTGCAGCCAGGTGAGGATCGTGGTATCCCCGGGCCCCGCCCCTGCCTGGGCGGTCAGTTGCTGCATGGCGCCCTGGACGCCGGCGGTATAATATGCAGCCGGGTCACCGCTGACCCAGCCCCGCACCGCCGCTTCAGCCAGCAGCAGCTCCGTTTCGGCGTAGGTAAGGAAAAAGGTAGGCGCATCCAGGCGGGCAAACGTATACCGGTTGACGAGGGAATAGCTGTCCTGATTGCCGGGCCAGCCGGGAGCAAAGGTCAGATCGAAAGCGGTGCCACTATTCGGCTGATCATAGCCGTTGGGCTGACCGAGTTGATCGGCAGTGGCCGTGTCGCCCATGTCGGCGGCCGAATCCGGATTGGCGCAGACAGTAGCCAGATAAGGCAGCCGGGGGTCACCCGAATTCCGCAGGAAATTGACAAAGGTCTGGCTGAGACGATAACCGTTGGGGTCATTGCCGATAAGGATGAGCCCCGTACCGTTGACCAGAGGCGTGCCCGTGACGTTCTGGTGCGGAACGATGGCATTGTCGGTATTGCCGCGGAAAACGCCGCCGCTTACCGCAATGGTCACCCATTGCTGGGCCATGTCCGGATTGACCTTCACCAGCCGCATGGCCAGCCTCGTCATTTCCGAGTACGCGAAACGTCGCCATGCTCCGACATCACCCCCATAAAGAAGATCGGCCGTCCCGACCGTATTGGCGCCCTGGGGATTCAGCCGGTTCGCAGCATCCTGCAACTCTTCCAGCATATCCGCATAGATGTCCTGCTGCTTATCATAGACAGGGGTAGTGATACCGGAGATATAACCCAGCCCGGCCTCGAAATAGGGACAGTCCCCATACATATCGGTCATGCGCTGGAACATGAATACCCGGAAGATCCTGCAGATCTGGTAGAGATTGGCCTGTGCAGGGTCATTCATGGTATGCTGCATCACTTCTACCATATTCGCTATCGCATTTGGATAATTCTCATCCCAGTAAGCTGAATTATAAGGAGCGCTGTAGAGATATTTGTCCCCATCCCAGTAAGGCTCGGTGGATGACAAATGCTGGACCATGCAGGAAGAATAGATCAGGTTATTCCGCCAATCCTCATAGCCATTGCCATCGGTATTACCCGATGTCTGAAGCTCTGCATTGGTGAAAAGGTAATTGAAATTGATCTGGGAGGAACTGATGACATCAGGGTCCGTATTGATGGACACGAAGTTCTTCCGGCAGCCGGCGGCCGCCAAAAGTATCCCCCCGATAAGGACCCATGCCACAATGGTTTTCATTTGCTTCACTACTCGCATCAAAATTTTACATTCACATTTATACCCGCGCTCCGCGCAGTCGGATAGCCCGTCAGTTCCAATCCCTGGCCATTGGTATTGTTGATGCTCGACTCCGGGTCGACATTTGGTATCCGTTTCATGAGGACCGCCAGGTTGCGTCCGACCAGCGACACCGAAATACCCTTGATGTACTTATGCATCAGCAGGGCCGGAGGGAACGTATAGGTCAGGGATGCCGACCGCCATTTGATGAAACTGGCATCATAGACAAATTCCTCCGCGATATGGTCCGTGCCGCCCGCGGATATGTCCTGGAAATACTGCTGGGCCGGAACAGCAAAGGCATTGGGGTGGCCATTCTCCAGTACCCCCTTGCCGATATAGCCGCCCTGCCTGCCCTCCAGCGTTGTCTTTTGTAATCCATAGTAATAGAGCAGCAGGTTGGTGCCCGAGTATAGTTTTGCGCCATACTTAAAGTCGAAAAGCAGCGAAAGGGCAAAATTCCGGTAATGGAAGTCATTGCTGAATCCGCCGGTAGTCTTGTAGACCGTAGAGCCCAGCGGCATGATCCCGGTCTGTTCCGGCTCACCGGCAGGAGTAGGGTTGGTGATGCCATCGCTGTAAATGATATTACCCTTGCCGTCGCGCTTGTAGGCATAACCCATGATCTGCCCATAGGGCATTCCCACAACATTGCTGATGCTGACCTCACTGCCCCACCGCGGGTAGGCGCCGCTGATCACGATGCTGTTCGGCCCACCGATATACAGCACCTTATTGTAATTGACCGCGAAGTTAAAAGACGTTTTCCAGGAGAACGCCCGCCATTTGACCAGGGTGGCCGTCCACAAAAATTCCATGCCGCGGTTCCGGATTCGCCCCAGGTTTTCGATGGCCTGGTCATAACCCGATGTAGGGCTGACCGTGACGCTGACGATATCGTCCGTCGTAAGCTTGTTATATACGACCGCATCGATCCCCAGCCTGTCGCCGAAGAAACGAAGGTATATCCCTGCCTCCTGTTCTCGGATACTTACCGGCCGCAGGTTGGCATCCGGGATCGTAGGCATACCGTAGCTGGTGGCGATACCCCCAAGCGGTTGCCCGTTGACGGTATAGGGTTCGATAGCATAACCCAGCAGGTTTTGATAAGGTTCCGTACCATCGGACGCCGCCGCATAGGAAGCTCTCAGCTTGCCCAGGGTGATCCATTGGGGCAGCCGCCAGCAGTCCGTGAAAAGAAAGCTGCCGGATAAAGAGGGATAGAGATAATGATCCGAATGGATATTCAGGGTGGAGAACCAGTCGTTCCTTGCCGTGAGGTCCAGGAACAGGTAATTGCGATAACCCGCTTCGACGTTGCCATACAGCGAGTTGACCCGGTAATGCTGATCGGATGAACTGTAGGGAGGAGTGACGGCTATATTGTCGGGATTGTAATCACCCGCAACGATGAAAGGCCCCGCCGCACGATTCCCGGAATTGGGTACGGCGCCGATCCCGTTGATCGTCGTGACGTTATCCTGCTGGTCGACGCCCAGATTGGCATCCAGGGTCAGATCGGGAGAATATTTTTTGTGCGCGCCGATCATGGCATTCCCATTGACCTCGTGAAAGTCCAGCTCATATTGTGTGAGATTGCCTCCATGGATCCCATCGCTGCGGGTATATTCCACTCCCGACGGAACGATTTCAGTCACGTTGAACGCATAACCGTCCCGGGTAACCTGCCCTTGCACATAGAGCCAGCTCAGGAGGTTATACTTCAGCGTAATGCCGCCGGTCAGGCGGTTGCGTTCAGAGGTGTTCAGATAATTGTACGCGATATAATAGGGGTTCTCGAAATAGGTGTCGTTGCCCGGTAGCCATTCCGTGCCATTGGTATTGATCCTATGATCCTTCATCCAGCGGATGTCGAAGCTGTTGGCCAGGTATAGCGGTGCAGCCATGACATTCCCGGGATCGTCGGAAATGCTGGAGCGGTTCTGGATACGCTCGAAGACATAGTCCGCTGTCAGCACCATCTGCAGCTTGTCGGTCACCGAATAGGTAGAATTGAGATTGATCCCTTCCTGCCGCATAAACGAGCTCGGAACGACAGCGTCCAGCGAAAGATCGCTGAGGCCCACGCGAAAATGGCCCTTGCTATTGGCGCCGGTCAGCGCCACCGAACTTTGGTTGGTGGTCCCGGTCTCGAAAAAATGCTCGAAATTATCCCGGACAGGGCCATACGCATACGGATTGCCGAGATAGTTGACGGCGGGACTTCCGTCGAGCGGCGCTCCCCAGCTGTAATAGGGAGCGGCAAGCGCCATTTCGGCATTGACGGGCTTGAGACCTGACAGGCCCTGACCGTACCGGTATTGATAATCCCGTTCATCGATCACCTTGTTCAGCGTAAAGTTATTGTTCACCTGGACGCCTATCCCATGTGTGTTCAAGCCCGACTTGGTCGTGATGAGGATAGCTCCGTTCCCCCCACGGTACCCGTACAACGAAGCGGCAGCGACGCCTTTCAGGATGAGCACGCTGGCGATGTCGTCAGCGCTGATATTGGAAAGACCATCGCCGAGATCGAATCCGCCGTATTGCCCTGCAAATCCCTGGGTCGTATTGTCATAAGGGACGCCGTCGATGACATACAAAGGCTGGTTGTTGCCGCTGAGAGAGGCATTCCCCCGGATCAGCACTCTGCTGCTGCCAAACGGTCCCGTCGCATTCTGGTCGACGCTGACACCCGCTACCTGGCCGATAAGCGCATTCCCCAGATTCACTTCCCGGGACTGGGTGAAACCCGCCCCATCCAGTTCCGTGGCCGAATAACCGAGGGTCCGCTCTTGTTTACGGATTCCCATCGCCGTTACCAGCACTTCGACCAGCGGCTCGTTGGACGGCTCCATAACGATGCCATCCCGGTCGACCTTTGCAGCTTTTAACTTAAGAGGCTTATAGCCGACAAACGAAAATTGGAGCGTATCCTCCTGATCGGCATTGATCGAAAAAAGCCCGGTAAGATCCGTCGTCGTGCCTTTTTGTGTTTTCTGAATGGTGACACTGACCCCTTGCAGGGCCTTTCCATCGATGGAGACCACCTTTCCGCTGACACCCTGGTAATAGGCATCGGTCACTGGAACAGCGGTCTGGACTGCTGCCGTATCTTCCTGCTCGAACCCATTGTAGCCATGATCCGGCCGGCCCCGGTTCTTCCGGTCGAGAATGACAAAGGTTTGGTCATCCACTTTTCGAAAGTATAAGCCCGTATTCCGGAGCAGTTGGGTCAGTATACGTTCAACACTGGTGGTTGGTGAGAGGACCAGGGGCCCTACGGATATCTTTCCGAAAGCCGGCTGGGTAAAAAGGAAATATACCCCACGCGCTTTATTCAGCGCGATCAGCGCGTCCATAAGCGTGGTCTTGCCGGGAGGAGCAGCCGACGCAGGGGATGAAGACTGCGGTAGAACCCGCAGGGATAGGCACATAAAGAAAGCAAGCAATATGCAATATCGGCTTGATCTTCTCAAATATGCAGCGTTTTGGTTCAATTATTTATTTCTGCGCGGAACTTCCACATCCTGCTTCTGCGTGATAAATCCACATCCTGTTTCTGCGTGGAACTTCCACATCCTACTTCTGCGTCTGGTGGGCGGCGATAGTGATCTCACCTCCATCTTGCCGGGTCACCTCAAATTCCCGGGTCATTTCAAGACCCTTGAGAAGCTTCTCGAGGTTATTGTTGGGGAGAATGGCCGTAATGGTCTTTGATCCGGTAGAGTCGTCTGCCAGGTGTATCCTGACACCATATTGGTCATAGACAATATTGACAAGCTCCCGCAGCGGGGTACTGTCCAGGAACACCGTGCGATTCCTCCACGCCAGCAGGCTATCGGCTCTTACTACCGCCGGCTCAGCCTGATCCCCTTTCACCGCCACGAAATCACCCGGCCGCATATTGATCTCCTTTCCACCGGCGGTGTGAAGGATGACGGAACCTTCTTCCAGCATAATATTTTCTTTCCCCGGCCGGTTGACTACATTGAATTGCGTACCCGTCACGACCACATCGCAATCTTCAAGATGCACGATGAAACGACTCTTTTCCGGGGTGTGCCTGACGTGAAAGAAAGCTTCCCCGCTGACCCATACCTCCCGGTCGGCCCCTCTCTCCCATCCGGAGGCCAATTGCAGCCTGCTGTTGGCATTCATCGTTACTTCAGTGCCGTCGGGCAGCACCTGCTGACCCAATTGCCCATATTCCGTCCTGATCACGGAATGACGCGAATGACTGACCAGGTACAATACCCCTCCCGCCGCCAGCAGGCCCGCGCAACAGGCCGCGGCTATCCACCGCCGGCGCCCGTTCAAAGGCAATACCCGCGTGGTCTTCGCTGCCCTGCCCCCGGAATTATTTTCTCCCAGCCCGTCTATCGCGGCCGTCAACCTGGATGTCGCCCGGTCGATCTGCTCGTCAGGGACTTTCCTTTCCGGAAGGCGAGTGAGCTCCAGCAGCGCGATTGCCTGTCGTGCCAGTTCCTTGTTCCCCCCACCGGCATTCATCCATTCCTCCCACTGCCGGTCATCCTCGCCCCCGGCCTTGAAATACCAGTTGAGAAAGGATTCATCCGCAAGAAGCTCCTCAGGTTGACTGTATTGATCTAACATCATGAGAATGACAATTCTGGAAATTTAGATTCCCGTCAGTTTTAAGTACTCGTAAAGATAAATTTGTAACCCGCTTTTATAAACTTTTTTGGTTCTTTTTTTACCAAGCGTTGAATTTCGACAAAAAATTGTTCCACAAATTAATTTTTTGTCTCAATACCATAATGTTGGGCACTTTTTTCCCTATCGGTCAAAAAGCGCGAACTGGGCTCCGCCCAGTTTAAATATTTTGCAGTTTTTACACCGGAGAAAGGTCCATTTTCATCGGATTGCTTTAGTTTCACGACCCGTAAAGCCACTAAAAGACTAAAGTCCATCGTCGCAACCATTGAATACTGCCAACCCTGACATACTGCTATGGGAATCCTTCCGCAACGGGGATCGGGACGCATTCGCAACCCTTTTCCGACATCACTACGACGGCCTCTACCGCTATGGCAGCAAATTTGTCGACAATTCCGGCCAGTTGGAAGATTGCATCCAGGAGTTATTCATTGAGCTCTGGCAATCCAAATCCCGCGTCCCAGTGACTTCCATCCGCGCCTATCTCCTTAAATCATTGAAGTACAAGATATTAAAAACATATCGTCAGCGTCGCCTTCTCCCGATCGGCGACAGTCAGGCGATCTTCGAGTGGAGCCATGAGGATCGGCTAATCGCCGGCGAACGGGACGCCGAGAAAAGCAGAAAAGTACTGAACGCCCTCGACCAGCTCTCCAACCGCCAAAAGGAGATCATTTACCTTAAGTACTTCCAAAATCTCAGCTATGAGGAAATAAGTGAGATCATGAACATCAACTACCAGGTAGCCCGCAACCTGCTCTACCAGGCGATCAAGTCCCTCAGAACACTCCTCTGAACATTCCTTCCCGCTCCGTGCCCATTACATTTATTTTCGTTTTGGCACCTACCGTTGTATTTTCGCCACGGTTTTATCCCAAGCACAAAAAATAGTACTACGGTTTTATCACAACCCCAAAATAGTTGACTTATGAGCATGGTAGACTCATTCGAAAAGATCCCGGTAAAGATTTTTAGCTCGTTGAACGAAGGCTCCGCTTCCATCGCCCGGGAGATCGCAAAGTTAATCCGCGAAAAAGACTCGAAAGGCCAGAAGACCGTTCTGGGCCTGGCCACCGGCTCCTCACCTAAATTACTTTACGCCGAGCTCGTCCGGCTCCACCGCGATGAGGGCGTCAGCTTTAAGAACGTCATCACCTTCAACCTCGACGAATACTACCCCATCGACAACGACGCCCTCCAGAGCTACAACCGCTTTATGAAGGAACATCTCTTTGGAAAGGTCGATATAGACCCCGCCAATTGCCATATTCCCAATGGGCAGTGGAAAAAGGAAGACATCAAGCAGCACTGCATCGAATACGAACAGCTCATCGCCAAATCCGGCGGCGTCGACCTCCAGATCCTCGGGATCGGCAACAACGGCCATATCGGCTTCAATGAGCCCGGGTCCAGCATCTATTCCCGCACCCGCCTTATGCCCCTGGCCAATTCCACCCGGATCACCAACTCCCAGGATTTCCAGAATATTTCCCAGGTCCCCCGGCTTGCCATCACCATGGGCATCAGTACGATCCTGAGCGCCCGCCGGATCATCCTGATGGCCTGGGGCCAGCTCAAAGCGCCAGTTGTCCAGAAGGCAGTGGAAGGCAACCTTACCGAACAGATCCCCGCCTCCCTGCTCCAGCAGCACAATGACTGCACCTTCTATCTGGACGACGTGGCCGCCTCCGAGCTTACCCGCTTCAAATCCCCCTGGCTTACCGGCGATACCGCCTGGACCCCGGCACTCATGCGGAAGGCGGTAGTCAATATGGCCCTGAAGCTGGAAAAGCCCATCCTCAGTCTGACCAACCACGATTACAATGATAATGGTCTTGCCGACCTGTTGGTGGAAAAAGGCGACGCCTACGAGATCAACCTCCAGGTATTCTACCTGCTGCGGGACAGCATAACCGGCTGGCCCGGCGGAAAACCCGGCGCCAACCTGCCCACCCATCCCGAACGCAGCGAACCCTTTCCCAAGCGCTGTTTAATTTTCTCCCCCCACCCCGACGACGACATCATCTCCATGGGCGGCACGTTCATGCGCCTCCATGATCAGGGTCACGATGTCCACGTCGCTTACCAAACCTCCGGCAATATCGCCGTCACCGACGAATTTGTGACCCGCTTCCTGGATTTCGCAGTCGGCTTCGAAGTGCTCTCCGGCATCGATAGCAAAAAGTCCTCACAGATCCTCGACCAGGCCACCCGCTACCTGAAGACAAAGAAGCCAAGCGATATGGATACCCCCGAGATCCGCAGCATCAAAGGCCTCATTCGCCGATGCGAAGCCAAGGCCACCTGCCGGTACGTAGGCATCCCCGAAGACAATATTCATTTCATGAACCTGCCCTTCTATGAAACTGGCACCGTCGAAAAAAAACCGATGGGCGAGATCGACGTCGAGCTGACCATCGAACTCCTCCGGAAGCTCAAACCCCAGCAGATCTACTGCGCCGGCGACCTCGCCGACCCGCATGGCACGCATAAGATATGCCTGGATATCGTCTTCGAATCCCTCCGACGCCTCAAAGCCGCAGGCGACCCCTGGCTGAAAAATTGCTGGCTTTGGCTATACAAAGGCGCCTGGCAGGAATGGGATATCAGCGAGATCGAAATGGCCATCCCTATGAGCCCCGACCAGGTCATGAAGAAAAGATACGGCATCTTCATCCATCAGTCCCAGAAGGACATGGTCCCCTTCCAGGGGAGCGACGCCCGGGAGTTCTGGCAGCGGGCCGAAGACCGCAACGCCAATACCGCTAACCTCTATGCCCAGCTGGGATTCACCAAATATGCGGCGATGGAAGCATTCGTGCGCTTTCATTACTAGACACCACCGCCCTCCCGCCACCCCCGGTAGAGGATTGACATTAACTCATCGAAAACTCTCTATTAAATTTGCGTTAATTGCCGATTAGCGTAAATTTGCAGTGAACTTCTATGCCACAGCCAAGCTCAATTGCTATACGACACGAATGGCAAACCGCGTGGAGCCATCCCGGTTTTCGGAATCGCTTCATCGCAGGCTTAATCTTGACTGTCAGTATTCTATCAATCTTTCCTCATTTTTTTCATTGGGTCGAACAACGCCAAGGCATGGTGCTCAATGACCCCTTATTGGCGGTGATTCCCGCCCACAATGTGTCGGTCCCCCTCTTCATTCTGATCTGGGCTTTATCCTCCTGGACTGCGATGCGGGCGGTCCAGAATCCCCGGATTTTTCTGGTTTTTATCTGGTCGTTTATAATGCTAAGCGCTTTCCGGACTCTGACCATCACGCTTTTGCCCCTGGAACCTCCCGCCGACCTGATCGGCCTGGCGGATCCATTGAGCAATTTTTTCTATGGCCACGATCGGTTTATTACAAAAGACCTCTTTTTTTCGGGCCATACTTCAACGATGTTCCTGTTGTATTTCTGCCTGACGGGCCGGGGCGACAAGCGGGCGGCCCTGCTGGTGACTTTTGGCGTCGCCTTCCTCCTCCTGATTCAGCACGTCCACTACACCTTGGATATTCTTGGCGGTTTCTTGTTCGGCTGGCTCTCCTGGTGGATCGGCAGCCGGATCGCCGGCAGAGATTAACCCCGCCCGTTCGCCCGTTGGTCTCACTCCCCTTGCCCGTTGGTCTCACTCCCCTTGCCCGTTGGTCTCACTCCCCTTGCCCGTTGGTCTCACTCCCCTTGCCCGTTGGTCTCACTCCCCTTGCCCGTTGGCTCCCATTCCCCCATCCACCCCTAAAAAGCCTCTCCCAATTGCAAATAGAATCCGTTCGACCCGCCCTTCGCTATGCCATAATCCAGCCGCAGGTTCAACTTCTCCGTTCGATTCAAGGCCACCCTCAATCCGCCGCCATACGAATACTTGAAATGCTGCAGATTCACCGCGCTGACCTCCGGCCCCACATTCCCCATGTCGGCAAAACCAACCGCACCCAGCCGCCAGAACAAGGGTACCCGATATTCGGCCTGCAATACCCCGGCATTTTTGTCCCGGAATCGACCCGCGTAATATCCGCGCATCGCGCTCGACCCCCCAAGGGTGGCGAGACTGCGTAACGGGACCTCACCCACGTTGAAATTGCCCAGGACCTGCAACGCCAGCACCTGGTCCCTGAAAATGCGGAGGAACCGCCTCAGGTCCAGAACATAACTGGTATACAAATAATTAGACCCAAATATCGGCGCAAACTCGTCGAAATAGAACTGCATCATCATCCCCTTATCGGGCGAAAAAGCATTGTTCCGCGTATCATAGGTCAGGCTCAGCCCGATCCCCGAAATATGATAGCCATACCGGCCCACCACGTTCTCCCTGTCAAAGAGACCGCCCGCGAGATAATCGACGTCAAAGACCCGCTGGTACTGATAAACAACCCCCACAAAAAAATTCCTCGCCACCAATCGCTGCGGATGCAGAAAAGCATAGTACTGCTTGAAACGGTAATCCTCCTCATTACTGTCAGGCGCATTCTTTCCCAATCCCCAGAATTCATCCGGAAAAGAACTGTAAGAAAGCTGCTCATTGAAAATAAACCATTCCCCGGGGAAGTAAATAGAACCATTTAAAGCCGTGACAAACTGATGACGGGTTGTATAGAGCACAACCCCTTCCGCGTTAGAGGTCCGCGACAGCGAATCCGGAATACCGACACGAAAGGTTGCGGCCCCCGCCCCACCGAAAGACCAGCCCGTTTCGATGGACCGCGCAATAATTGGCAGAACCAGAACATGCCGTATATTTGCCGGTACCCGAACGGGGAGCTTTAGCTTTTCGACAGGTACTGTTTTCAAACTGTCCTCCTGTGCCCTACCGTTATATGGAAATGCGAGCATCCCGATAAGCCCAAGAAAATAGATAAATAACAAGCCTCTGATGCGGAGAAAAGGCAAATTCGTATATTTAGTTTTATGTTTATTGATAAAACGTCGCAAATTAACGTGGAAAACCTTAAATTCCTATATTTGAGGATTAATGAAGATTTCACAATTTGTTAAAATTCAATTAACCCAATATTCAGAACCGCTGACCGGAAAAGGGATGACCCGTCCTTTTCTTAAAAAAAGCTAGACAACATGAAAAAATTCGAATGCCCCGATTTTGTACTAGGCAATAAGGTAACGGACGAACAGTATGGCTTTTTTGATAAGTATGGAGTGATCATATACAGGAACTTTTTGCAAACGGAGATCGTTCAATTATTCATCAGCGAGCTTAACCGGATTGAAAAAGAATGGCTTGCCGAAGGCCGCGAGAAGATAAATGGTATCCCCCTGAAATTCGGCAAGGATCAGCATGGCAATAAGATGATCCAACGCATGTGTTTCCTCTCCCTCTACAGCAAGCCCCTCCACGACATCCTGCAGGATCCGCGCATTAAAGCCTTGGTGGGCCTGCTTTATCCCTACGAAGGCCGGATCAGCGAAAATGAAAAAGATGGATTGATTCTGAATCATTACGTCCGAATGCCCGAGAGTTCCTTTACCCAGATGGGATGGCATACCGACAGCCCGCGGGATCTCTTCCTCGGCCATAAGATCATGCCCATGCTCAACGTCGGCATTCACCTTGACGACACCCCATTTGAAAATGGAGGCCTCCGGGTATTGCCGGGAACACATAAACAAGGCATGCTTCGCCTTCTCTTCGGCAAAAAATACTTCATCGACAATAACCCCGATGCCCGGGAGATCGGCTTTGATATCAAGGCCGGCGACCTTACCGTGCATGATGGCCGCATCTGGCACCGCGCGCAGCAATCTCCTCATGTTGGAGAGGCCAGCCGTCGCCGGGTGATGTACGTGCCGATTATTACCGGCAAATACATGCCCAAGGATGCCAACAGTAAGACGCCCTTTTACCATCGTCTTGCTTCCAAAGTGCAGAATTGATCCCGATGGAATACGCACTCGTCACCGGGGCAAGCAAAGGCATCGGCAAAGCGATCGCCGCTGACCTCGCCGCGCGCGGTTTTAACGTCTTGCTCGTCGCCCGCTCTGAAGAACTTTTGCAGCAGGAAGCAGCTCGCATCACCGCGCAATATCCCGTCAAGGCCGACTGGCTCGCCCTCGACCTGTCCACCGCAAAAGCCGCGCAGAATGTTTATGACTGGTCCCGTGCCAAGGGATATACCATCCAGGCCCTCGTCAACAATGCCGGCTACGGCCTAAGCGGCCCCTTCGAAAAATATTCCGCCGAAGAGCACGTCAACATGATGACCCTCAACATGACCACGCTCGTCGCCCTGACCCGCATCTTCCTCCCCGACCTCCGCACCCAGCCCCGCGCCTACATCCTGAACGTTGCAAGCTCCGCCGCTTACCAGGCCGTCCCGGGACTGACCACCTACGCCGCCACCAAGGCGTTTGTTTTGATGTTCAGCCGCGGCCTCCATCAGGAACTTCACAAGACGTCCGTCTCCGTCACCTGTGTCTGTCCCGGCGCCACCGATACTGACTTCCCCACCCGGGCGCAGGTTGGCGCCAAAGGTCTCAAAGCTGCCGAACGCCTCAACATGACCCCCGAAGCAGTCGCTCGCCTCGCCACCCGCGCCATGCTCGCCGGCAAAGCCGAAGTCATCACCGGCCTCGTCAACAAAGTCGGCGCCACGCTCGCCTGGCTCCTGCCCAAAAGTATCGTTGAGAACATCGCCGGGAAGATCTACGAAGAATAGCAAGCCCTACCTCAAATGCCGCAGATATTTTTCCCGTTAATGGCTTTTTATACTATATTTGCAGCCCTTAAACTGATGGGTCACAACCCATTGGTCAATCTCCCGGCCCCGTAGCTCAATTGAATAGAGCATTTGACTACGGATCAAAAGGTTTTAGGTTTGAATCCTAACGGGGTCACGATTTTAATTCCACTCTCTAAGACCCGCTCCAGCAGCGGGTTTTTTGGTTCGATATCAGTTGAAGGCGATTCGACTAAATTCCTAAGTAAGTTATTTCTATGAACTTGCGGGTTCGAATCCTGGCTGGTCCATTCTTATTCCGTATTGCAAAAGCAATCTCTGTAGCTGCCATTGGCTTAATGGCCTTGTTGGTTGCGATAGGCAATATAACAGACTATTACACCAACTATTTATTTGTAGAACATGTCCTGAAAATGGATACTACCTCTCCCAATAGCACCATTCATTACAGAAGTATAAACGAGCCCATTCTATTTCACTCAGCCTATATTGTCATGATAGTTATGGAAGTCGGGATGGCAGTCTGTTGTCTGAAGGGCGGCTGGCTATTGTTCAGAAACCTCCGAAAGAATGTTAGCTCTTTCCAGGCGGCTAAAAATTGGGGCATCGCCGGGATTATCATTGGTATCCTTATTTGGTTCGTGGGTTTTGAAGTTATCGGCGGAGAATGGTTCGCCATGTGGCAAAGCGGCATTTGGAATGGCCTTGAGGCGGCTGAAAGGATCCTTAGTTTCCTGATGCTTACACTGATCTTTTTGCATCTTCGGGAGGAAGCGGCCGAAAGCTAAAATGGTTCGGAAAATGTGAAGCATAACTACGCCGTGGCATGAAAATATCGTGGCTCCTTTCTTTTCTCAGGCATGGTAATGAAACCGGCATTGCAGAATGTACAATTGATTTTCCTTTGCTGCATAAACCAACCTATTCTCATCCGTAATTCGCCGGGTCCAAAATCCCTTGTACTGACCCTTCAAAGGTTCCGGCTTTCCGATGGGTTTTTATTTTCGCTCACGCCCTCCTTCAACGCAAGGAGACGATCGCGCCCGAAGATCCCTCCAAAATTGACAAATCGCAAACGCGACCCCGCCCTTACCATCTCTGTGATATGGCCAGCTGTGGGCCGCCCCCATCGGAAATGATACCGATATAAACATTATCGTATCGGTAAAACCTGTTTTCCCCCATCGGTCCGCCGCCAGGATAGGTTAAACCAAGGTCCCATGGATCATATACCTCAAAAAAGAAACCCAGCTCTGTCTGCCGGTAGCCCTTGAGGATGATGTAGTGGTCATCGGCGCCAGGCTGAAATTGACCGACCCTCCCTGGGGTAGTTGGGAACGGTATAGACCCCATTTCAAGGTATATGATGATAATCCTGCCCGAATCCAATTGTGCTTTAAAGAGGTCACGCATTTGTGCAGCGCTGTCGCCGAGAGGTACAAACGCATAGGGAACGCTATCTGTAGACAGGTAAATGGTCATTAACGGCTCTTGCCAGCCCTGACAGGAATCGTTAAAGTAATTCCTTGCGGCTTCGGCAGGTTTTGTAAAAGTGGAATCGGACCACATCATCGCCATAGTGACACAGGAGGGCCCACAATTGGCCAGTGAGCAGGTCCCCGTTGATCCCTGGTCGATATACCAATTATAATCTTTGTTATTGCTCCTGGAAAGTTGAAGCCATTGCCCAAGGCCCCAGCCCAATGTATAGTTGTTGTTGGTGCCGGCTACTTCCCATTGGGAAGAGTCATTATCCTCGTTTTTGACCGTATATATAAAAGCTTCGTCAAAATTGTTTGCAGTGACCCCACTAACCTGCCTTACTCCCGCAATGCTCACAAGATCGCCTGCAGGTAGTGCGAAAGAGGCAACGAGGTTCCCTGGAGCCATCACGCTGTCAGGAAATTCAACAATAATATTTGGGTAATTGATGGCGATCTGGTTGCTGGTTCCCATTACATTGTAATTTAGAAATGCAAGGGATGTGTCCTCGATGAAAATGTTTGCTGCAGTCCTGCTAATATCAGATTTATGACAAGAACAAAGGCAACAAATAATGGTCGAAGCGGGAACCAAAACGATTTTTGCATTCAGTACCATTTTGCATCGTTTAATAAAAGTCAAATTCAGGAGCCACGCGCGGCAAATCCACCACAACAAAGTTACCTGAAATTTACAAAGATTCAAGCGAATTTTCCGGAATGGTGAAAAATGAAGACGAGCTTAATGGCGAAATAACAAAGTGGCAGCAGATATTATTTCATGGCGATCCTGAAGGGTTGAAATCATTGGCAACGCTTTTGATACAAATAGCTGACATAAATCAGAATGAAATTGTTGACCTGCCGATAGGGGCGCGGGAACATGTGCATCTTCGACCAAAATATGACTTAAGCAATAGCTCAGAAGAAGTAATAATTGGAAGGTTAGATGCGAAAGGAACGGGCGCCTTTTATGATAGGTATGTCCCCAAGAAAAAGTAAATTCAAACTTAGACAGCATATCTTTATTGAGAATCGTCCATAGAAAGCGAGCAACTTCCTCAAATCTTCGACTTTCCGGTTAGAAATTTGTTCCGTTCGGGCACTTGCATTGCCATCAATAGTAAAAGTTTTCACGATTTGAGGTTTTTTATTTTTTACTTTTGTAAATCCCCGCGTCCTTCGGAGCAATTCACCAATCAAAACGTCTATTTTATTACAATGGCATGGCAAATCGCTGTGCCGCAAAGACCTATCATATGCCAAAAAATACCCAACAAATCGTAATAGCGGAAGAGGCGGTCATTAGCAAAATTTACTTCATTCGGGGAGAGAAGGTAATGCTGGACAGAGATTTGGCGGAACTTTATGGTGTTGAGACAAAAACACTAAAACAGGCTGTTCGCAGAAATATAAGCCGATTCCCGCCAGATTTTATGTTCGAAATGTCCAAGGAAGAGCTGGAGAATTGGAGGTCACAATTTGTTACCTCCAACCAAGACAGGCAAGGCTTACGGTATCCGCCGTTCTGCTTTACCGAACAAGGAGCCACCATGTTATCCTGCCTCCTAAATAGCGCGAGAGCAATTTCGGTAAATATCCTTATCATAAGGGTGTTTACAAAGTTGAGGGAAATGGTCCTAACTCACAAAGATATCCTGGTCAAACTTGAACAAATAGAGAAGGCTATGCTTCAGCAAGATAGCAAGATCAATAAGCATGAGGTAGAGATACAGGCCATCCTCGAAGCATTAAAAGAATTGCTTAATCCCCCGACTGAGCCTGGACCTCGAATCGGCTTCCGCAGAGCGTACGAAAGTGACTGAAGGGAATTGGTGGTACATAAAAACCTAAAAACAGCTTCAAATCCTCCAAAACCCGGTTTGAAATTTGTCCCGCCCGGGTCACAAACGACGATTCAGCTCTATGCCAAGGTACTCGAAAATAAAGTCAGTGCCGATATGGAGGCGTTGCGGCAAAAACTGGCTAAGAACGGATAACATTCCGCAGCTAAAGGTACCAGCTGCAGGAGGAATCGCCACAAAACATTTATTTTTGGCGCATCATGTCTAAACGCCGTCTACATTTCATGCTCTGTTTACCCGATGCGCCGCCGATCGGAGCGGAGCCCCTTTTCCGGCAAGTGAATGACCAACAAATCAACAACAAAATTGAATGTCAAATCCAAAATTTATAATATCACTATTCTGTGCATTATTGTTGTTAATAGAAGGTTGTACAATTCCCGGGGAAAGTGTATGCGCTAGGTCATACATGAATCATCATAAGTTCACTTATTTATCTGAGAAGCTGCCGTTATCAGGATATTTTGTAATTTGGGATACTGTCCACTTGGACTATTCAAGCGCCGGTCTGCTTGCTGAATCAAGGATAATATGGAGGTCCTGCAACATTTATGTGTTAACCGTGAAGAAAAGTTACGATGAAAGTGGACTATTTCAAGTTGGAGATACCATGTCAGTCAAGATTACTTCAATACACGATGACACATTGACTTGTGACGCATCCTCGCACAACCGCACGTTTTCTTTTAAATTTTTAAGAAGTAATTAATTGCTTTTTGCTCTGCACCATGGGGTAAGGCCAATCATTTTTATAACATACATGCCTACGCATTCATCGGCTGTCTCGACAGATACGATAATTCACCTATTCTGTAAAGAAACAGCAAGAGAATGCGGATTTTACAAATTCCCCGCATACCCCTGCCGATGCCCATTCCTGCACGGTTACTGTATCGAAACCGAACATCATGGTCTCTCTCGGGCCTTGACAGAAGAATGGTCTTCAAGACTTTATAAACCCGGTACTCTTTTGGTGTCATCCCAATGATTTGGCCGTCTTACTCGTGATAAAACCGACCATCCCATGTTCCGCAACTATCTCAAGATTGCCTTCCGCAGCCTCAGGAAAAGCAAGGGCTTTACCGCCCTCAACATCATCGGCCTCGCTGCCGGCCTTGGTGTCTGTCTGCTGATCGTCCTGTATGTCACCGATGAGCTCAGTTACGACCGCTACAACGTCAACGCCGACCGCATCTATCGGGTCGATGAGGATGCTTATATCAACAACACCAGATTCGTCTCTGCCAACACTTCCAAATTTTTCGGCCCCGCTCTCGTCGCTTCCTATCCGAAGATCCAGCAGATGGTAAGATTCCGCAACCCGGGCGACCTGCTGGTGAGGAAGGGCAATGACCACGTCCTCGATCACCACTTCACTTTCGCCGACTCGACGATCTTCAAGGTCTTCACGCTGCCGATGATCGCCGGCGACCCCAATAGCGCCCTCAACAATCCTCATTCCATCGTGATCGACGAAAGTGCCGCCCGCCGCTATTTCAACAGCACCGATGTCATCGGCCGCACGCTGGAGGTAGGTTATGGCAATACGCTTCTCAAGATCACCGGGGTCATCCGGGACATGCCAGAACAGTCCCAGTTCCATTTCAGTTTCATTCGCCCCCTCCGCGAAGTTTACACCTTTAATAGCCCCAGCGACAACGACTGGTTAAGTAGTAATTATTATACCTATATCCTTGTTCAACCCGGCACCACGCGAGCCGAGGTCCAGAAGGATGTAGACGCAATCGTCAACCTCAATGTCGGCCGGGCTCTACAGGAAATGTTCCACGTTTCGGTCACCGACCTCGGGAAAGCGGGTAATCATTTCCGGTACCCAATCATTCCCCTCACCGACGTGCACCTCTATTCCAATAAGTCTTATGAGCTGGAAGCCAACAGCAATATCCAGTTCGTTTACATCTTCTCCGTCATCGCCGTGCTCATCCTTCTGATCGCCTGCGTCAATTTCATGAACCTCAGCACCGCCCGCTCTGCCAATCGCGCCAAGGAAGTGGGTATCCGCAAGGTCGCCGGCTCGACAAAAGGACATCTCATTGGCCAGTTCCTCACCGAGTCCATCCTGCTCAGCCTTTTCTCCCTCATCCTCGCCCTTTGCATCGCTGTCCTGCTGCTACCGGTGTTCAATCAGCTTGCCGGCAAATCGCTCCATTCCGACGTGCTTTTCAGCGGCCGGTTCCTGCCCATTCTCATCCTGCTGGTGTTGCTGGTCGGCTGTCTGGCAGGCAGTTACCCCGCCTTCTACCTTTCCTCCTTTCAGCCGATTGATGTATTAAAAGGAAAGATAGCCGCAGGCTTCAAGAGCAGCTGGCTCCGTAGCAGCCTGGTCGTCTTTCAATTTTTTATTTCTATCGGGCTTATCGTCAGCACCCTCGTCATCTATCGCCAGCTTCACTTTATTCGAAATAAGGAAGTCGGCTTCAATCGGGATCAGGTACTGGTCATCCACGATACCTGGTCGCTCGGCCGGGATGGCACGACCAATCTTCGCAAGAACCTGCTCACCCTTGCCGGGGTCACCGACGCAACCGTCACCACCGACATCCCCACCGCCGGCGGCGACCAGTACCGTCAGCCAGGCTGGTTCCGGGATGCCTCGCTCGACGCCAGGAAGGTGACCTTCATGACCACGCTCCAGGTCGACGACCATTATGTTCCCACCCTCGGCATGCAGATCGTCAAAGGCCGCAACTTCGACCTCACGCAATTTCCTACCGACTCCACCGCCGTCCTCCTCAATGAAGCCGCCGTAGCGATGCTTGGCGCGAAGGACCCGCTCAATCTGATTATCTACAATCGGGCAGATGAGGTCAAGCCCGATCAGGCCGATCAGACGGATCACTTCAAGCCTCTCGCTTTTCATGTCGTCGGCATCGTAAAAGATTTCAATTACAACTCCATGCATGACAAGATCCACCCCCTTGTGATGGTGGTCAACATGTTTAATTGGAGCGGCATGGCCGTCCGCTTCCATACGAATGATGCCTTCAGTCTCGTCCGGCAGGTGGAAAGTAAGTTCCATGCCGCTAAGCAAGGACTGCCCTTCAGCTATACCTTCATGGATAACGACTTTGATAAATTGTATCACGCCGAGCAGCAGACCGGCCAGATCTTCATCACCTTCGCTGTGTTCGCCATCCTCATTGCCTGCCTCGGGCTTTTCGGCCTCGTCACCTATGCTGCCGAACAACGCACCAAGGAGATCGGGATCCGCAAGGTCCTCGGCGCCCGGGTCAGCGGCATCGTCAGCCTGCTAAGCAAAGATTTTGCCCTCCTTGTCGGGATCGCTGCGCTCATCGCGTTCCCCGTCGCGTGGTGGGCCATGTACAAATGGCTCGAGACGTTTGCCTATCGTACGGAGATCAGTTGGTGGATATTCCTCGTAGCCGGCGCCGTCGCGCTCGCCATTGCCCTGTTGACGGTCAGTATTCAGACCCTCCGCGCGGCCCTCGCTAACCCGATAAAATCCCTCCGCAGCGAATGATCGGCGAATGTTTAACAAAGTGACCGCGCCAGGAAGTTCCAGGTTAGGTCAGGAGGCTGGACCATACGTGGTCTGCTTACTTTTTGATAACCTGTCGAACTTCTCGGAAGGTCGGTCCCTGGATGCGGATGAAATAAGTACCGGAAGCTACGCCAGCCAGGTTCAGGGATTGATTCCAGGAAAGCGACTGTTTTTCATAGGTCCAGTTTTTTATGGTTCTGCCCTGTACGTCCAGGAGACTGATCTGCAGGGTGCCGATGTCGGGGTGTACCAGTTCCAGGTAGACGGTGCCGGTACTGGGATTGGGGCTTATGCGCAAGCCGTCGGGCTGGGAACCAGGGCTTACTTCCAGTATACCATAATAGCCGATTTTGCCATCGAGGTCCACCTCCGTCAATCGGTAAAAATCAATATTGGGGAAAGGTGAGTCATCGGTATAAGTGTAGGAATGCCCGTTACCGGAAAGATTGGGCGGTGTAACAGTATCGATATTCGAAAACTGCTGGCCATCCGGCGACCGTTGCAGAATAAAGTATTTGATGTTTTGCTCGAAAGCGGTTGTCCAGTCGACCCTGACTTCCGGCGCGCCGGGTAGTGCGGTCGCCGTATAAGCAAGCATTGTTAGCGGTAAGGGCAGGCTCAACCGACTATATTGCAGCATCCACTGATAGACGTTCAGACCATTGATTAATTTCTGCGTAGGATCGTAGGTTTTTGTCCAGGCATCATGTTGGGGTGAAGCCACCGGAAAGATCGAATCGACCGCCAAGGGATTGGGAGGAGGGTTGGAACTGTTGATAAAGTTCACATTGTCGATCGTATAGGTGGGGGGGACGGTCGGATCCTGTGAATTGTGGGTTGCAAAGACCGGCAGGTTCGCCGAGGCGATGATCTGGGCGCTGCCCTGGCCAAGTGTTGCGGCGCCGCTTACGGGCAGGATCGCGGCGAGACGGTTGGCATAGGTGCTGGCCCCTCCCGCATAGGCCCATACCACCCCGCCGCCCATGCTCAGACCGGTCAGGTACATGCGGCCAACATCCACATTGTAATTGGCGATGGCGTAATTGATAATATTGTCGATATCGGTCGAGGCCGGCCAGGTATTGAATTGTGGGAGGATCACGATGAAGGAAAACGAATTGCCATTGACGGCAAAGGAAGTAGGAAAATGCTGGGTGTTGTTATGATTGACCTGGTTATCCAATTGTTGCGCCAAACCATTATCGAGGATGGCTGCCAGTTGCGTGGTACCATTGCCAATCTCCCCTTGGCCATGGCAAAAAACGATCAATGGGTATTTCTGTGTGCCGGCGGGATCATATCCCAGCGGCAAGTACTCATAAAAACCATTGCTGGCGGCCGTCGTCGTAATGGAACGGGGAGTTAGAGTTTGCGCCGCAGCCTTTTGCCAGATTAATAAACCAATCAGAATACAGCAAATGGATGTATTCAAGATTTTGGACAAATCTCTCATAAACAGCTTTTAATTTAGCTAAAAATAAAATTGAATAGAGAATAAAGACAATACGTAATGGGGTGGGTACCGATACTGTAGAAGTTGAGGAATCAATGGAAGAATTCAAGAGCTAAATTCATGCCAAGATAAAAGGTGTCCCACCCGGCTCACTACCAGTTGCCCAATTTTTCAGAACCCGCTCTGGTAGCGGTTAATAAATTTGTTATAACCGGACACCGGTATGTATCGAAATCGAACGGTCCAATCAGCCCGGTCCCTTTAATACGTTGACCCACAATTAACTATAAAACGGCATTTGTTGTGCGCCGAATTCCAGATCCAACCGCCTTTTCACTCCCTAACGCATAACTCATGTTGTCAAACTATTTCAAGATCGCCTGGCGCAGCCTCTTCAAGAACAAACTTCACTCTCTGATCAACATTAGCGGACTAGCCCTCGGGATGGCCGCGGCGGTCATCCTGCTGCTGAATATCCAATACGGACTCAGCGTCGATCAGTTTCACGAAAAGAAATCCCAGCTCTATGAAGCCTACAACAAAGGGATGGCCAACGGCGAGCTATCGGTCGGGAACGGCACCTCATCGCTTTTAGGACCGGCGCTCCACAGCTACCCGGAGATAGAAAGCGTAGCCAGGGTAACGGGATCGGATATGCTATTCCGTTACGCGGATAAGAAAATAGAAGCCGGCGGCTTCATTACCGACCCGGCCTTTTTATCCATGTTCAGCTTTCCGCTGGCCGGAGGAAGCACAGAATCGGCACTAAAAGATCCAAACGATATTGTAGTCACCCGGCGACTGGCTTCAAAACTCTTCGGCAGTCAGGACCCCACCGGCAAAATCATTACGACACCCGCCGGCGACAATTTTACAATCACCGGCGTGCTGCAAGACCCGCCGGTAAATAGCCAGTTCAAATTTGAATATCTATTACCATATAGCTATTTGCACGATCCTGGTGCCTGGAACAACTGGAATACCAATACCTGGGTTGAATTGAAGCCTGGCGCAAACGTCGATGCCGTCAATCGAAAGATTGCAGGGATAATCGCCCGCAACTTTCCCGCCGAACGCTCGGCGTCCAAATCGACCATCTTTCTTTACCCCTTGACAAAGGTCTACCTGTATGGCAGGTTCGAAAACGGTCAGCCGGCCGGCGGCAATATCGATAGCCTGAGACTGATGGGCGGTCTGGCCGCGATCCTCCTCCTGATCGGCTGTATCAACTTTATGAACCTGAGCACCGCCCGCAGCGAAAAAAGAGCAAAGGAAGTAGGGGTAAGAAAAGTAGTGGGCGCCGCACGCTATTCGCTCATCTTCCAGTTCATCGGCGAATCGATACTGATGACCGCATTGGCCGGACTGTTTGCGTTTACCCTGGTACAGATCGCCATTCCTTATTTTGATACACTCACGGAAACCCAGCTGGTCGTGCCCTGGAGCTCGCCCGCTTTTTGGTGCGCCGCTGGCGTATTTATTCTTTTTACCGGCGTGTTGGCCGGAAGTTACCCCGCCTTTTATCTTTCTTCTTTCAAACCGGTCAGTGTATTAAAAGGGGTGCTGAAAAATGGCAACGCCCTGAGCTTCGGCGGAGCTGCTTCGTCACGCTCCCGCCTCGCTCGAAACCTTCGTGCCTCGGTTTCCCCGCGTAAAATATTGGTCGTGGTGCAATTCGTCTTCTCCATTTGTCTGATCAACCTCATCGTGATTTACCAAAAGCAGATCCGCTACGAGCTGGACCGCGAAGTCGGCTTTTCCAAGGACAACCTGGTTTTTCATCCCATGACCGACGACCTCCGCCGCAACTATTCCGCCCTCAAAAATGAATTACTCACCACCGGCTCCGCGCAGTCCGTCGCCGAATCCAATACCCCGGTCACACGTAACGCGGGGGAGGAATCCGGTCTGAAATGGGCGGGGATGGACCCCAGGATTAATCCCTGGTTCGTACTGATGATGGAAAACGGCGACTTTATCCGGACAAGCGGGTTGACGTTAGTGGCGGGAAGGGACATCGATCTCGAAAAATATCCCGGCGATACCCTTTCCTGCGTGATCAACGAGACCAGTGTAAAGGTGCTTGGATTCAAAAACCCGCTCGGCCAGATTATTCGGGACGTGGACGAACGCTGGAAGATCGTCGGTGTCGTAAAAGACTTTTTGGTAGGTGACCCTAACCAGGCTTCCGAGCCGGTGTTGATCAAGGGCGCTGTAAACACCGGTTATGTCAGCATTCGCATCGCCAGCAGCCGGCCATTTGTTGAAAACGCCCGGCAGGCCGAAGCCATCATAAAGAAATACAATCCTAATTATATCACCGCGCTGCGGTTTGCAGACCTGGACTATGCCGCCAAATTCCGGCAGGCCCGCAACGCGGTAATGCTTGTCAATACCTTCGCCTTCATTGCTATCTTTGTCGCCTGCATGGGATTGCTTGGCCTCGCCACGTATATGGCCGAGAACAGGACCCGGGAGATCGGTATCCGCAAAGTTTTGGGCTCCAGTGTTGCCGCCATGGTTTCCCTGCTGGCCCGTGAGTTTGTCCGGCTGATCCTGGTATCTATCATTATCGCCTCGCCGCTGGCCTGGCTATTGATGCAATTATTCCTGCAGCATTTTACCTACCGGACCACACTGAATGCATGGGTATTGGTGATCTCGGCAGCTTCCGCGCTTTTGCTGGCGCTCGCTACCATTGCCTTTCAACTGATCCACGCAGCGATGGCGAACCCGGTAAAGAGTCTGAGAACGGAATAGACCTGGGCAAGGTTGATCCTTCATCCAAAATAAGGGTCAGCCGTTTTTCCGATTCAATTCGTACTATGCGGATACCCTATCCCCGGCCCAAAAAAACATTCATGCGACTTGATCTTGCCGCTGCCGTCGAAGGTAAAGAGGTCGACGTTGCGCGCAACCTTGCCCTCCATACTTGTGATCTCCACCAGCAAAAACAGTTGATCGCCCTTCTCCATCATGTTAAGCAACGCTACCTTTTTTGTCATTTGTGACGTCGGCCAGCATTTTGCATGGTAGTCTGCCAAAGAGATGTGGTTATCTCCCGCAGGGCTGGAGAACGTGAAATCCGCGGCAAGGAGATTGGCCAGCGTGTTCCAGTCTTTGTTCTCATAGCTCCCATAGTAGGCTTTGACGGCCTTCTGTTTCTGGGTGTCCTGAGCATAGGTTTTTGTGACCGGCATGCATGCCACGACAGTGAATGCAAGCGACATCACCCCAGCGATTTGTTTTAGCTTTTTCATTTATTTTAATTTACCAATGATAAACCTTTCCTATTTCTAAAATAGCACAATATCCCGCGGGATCACCAGGATTTCCATGAAAAAGCGGTTTGACCCTATAGACAACAGAATGAAGCGTATGATCCCCTTTACTGCATCCCCGTTCGAAATGTAAACTCAAATCGTTTCGCCGGATAGCCGTCCGTTGAAATAAAAAAAGGGCCCCCGGCATACATCTCGTATAAAGTGTTGGGCTTCAGCTTGACCTTCAGCACGATCGTTTTGTGATCGGGGCTGTAGGATACCCCAACGAAATCATATCCCGGCGCACCTTTGCGGGAAGGACCAAATTGGTAACGCCCCTCAAAGAAGGGCCGGTCGAAGGTGAAAGAAATCTCCCGAACCCCCGGGGCTACATTGGTATCACCCGACTGGAAGGGACCCATACGCACGATCCGGATGCTGCTGTCGGATAACCGGCGCTGGTAAGCCGTTATATCCGGGACAAGCGTATCGTAAAACCGCACGATCTCCGGCATAAACGACTCCAGCGTCGGGAAAGTGGCCCGTTCGGACTCATACCGTCCCAGCAGCGTAACGAGGCCCCTCAACCAAAAGAACCTCCTCTGGTTCACCTGCACCCCCAACTCCTCCAGCGGCGGTTGTCCGCCATCGGGATGATCCACCAGGTAACGCACAACGGCCGCCCGGACCAGGGCTTCGTTTTCCATGGTTTGCCAATTGGTATAGGCCTGCCGGGCCATGAAGGTCTTCACACTATCGAACAATACCCGCCCCGCTCCTTCCAGCGCCTGCCGGTTCAGATCCGACAGATAGTTGACAAAGGAGTGATTGAACTCATGCACCAGGGTGGGTAGGTACCAATCTTCGGGAAATACAGGAATACCCAACGCATCGACGCTATCCACTCCTTCGATGGCGTAAACATCCTCTCGTCCGCCCGGATACACCACCCTTGGTCCGAAGTTACCTCCTCCATTGCCCATTCCCACCACCACATGGAACGTGGTTGTCGGCGTCCGCCCGTAAAACCGCTGGTACCAACTCAAATCAAGCTTGTCGAATATGGCCTTATACCGGCCAAGGGCAGCATCGTACAAAGGCTGCACCTTCCCGAAGAACTCTGCGCAGTGCGCGTCGGCGAAAAATGCCCTGAGCCCATCCGCAAATTGCTTCGCCATCGATCCCAATCGGTGGTCGGGGATCGAATCCGTGAAGGGAAGAAGGGGCCGAAGCTCGGGAGGTTGACTTAGATGCACCGCCATGGACATGACGGCGTCATAGCCCAGCCCCAGACTGTCCCGGATGGATTTTGCCAACCGGATCACGGGGTGATTCAGATAAGGATCGAAGTGCGCGTGGATAGCCTTAATATATAGGCGGTTGGAGGTATCACCGTATTCCTTAAAACCGGCTAGACGGGCGACAATAGAGAGCAATTCCACCCGCTGGTCTACTACGGGCGGGCCAAGCAGGGGCGACGTTGTGGGCTGGGCCAGGGCGGAATAGGTTGAAATGAGGCAGCCGAAGACTGCAAGGAAAAAGAGAGCTTGTTTCATATCCGGACGCGTGAATTTTGTGAAATGGCTAGCCCCTATCGCGGTTTGCCGGCCCAGTTCAGGTTCCTCAGTCTCCATTTTGCGCCATCATAATGCGCTATCGCAGTGAAGAAACCCGTGAACGAGCTCGTCTGACCGTTGGTTAGCGTGACGGCCTCGCTATAATCCGTGCCGATGAAAGCAAACTCAGGAGTAAGCGAGTCGATACGCAAGTGTTCCCAGGTAAGCAATACCCGGGACATGATCTGAGGAACCGTATCCCGCGTGTATGTCGTGGCCGACTGAAAATCGCCAAATTTCACCGCCCCATCTAATGCCATGAAAAATTCGGGATTGTCTTCGAAATAGTTCAGCCATTGGGTTGGCCCGCTCTTCGAAACATCCGCACTGATCCGCATCATCAACCTCGTGACACTGTCTTTTACCGCGGCACCCTCCGCTCCGGGCATTTCGCGCTTGTCATGACAGGAGCACAGCATCGCCAATATGCAGCCTGCAAAGAGAAAACGATTCATGATTTGAAAACCTCCCGATACAATATAAACCTTTTTCATAATCCTCAAAATCATTATTTTTACCCCATCATTATGCCTAACCGTTTTCTATACCTTCTCTCATCCCTAAGCTTCGCTTTATCTGCCAGCGCTCAAACCCCTTCCCAACAAGTCACCGTCGACGCCCACCTCAAATTGACCTTCCCCGGACGGGTAACTCATACAGAACACAACGATATAGTTTACTACAGTACTACAGCAAATCACGCAACGTACACTTTGGTTCACATAAAGCTACAGCAGGAATTTAGTGAACCTCGACTCGATGAGTCCATGCACGAAATGGCAAAACGGGTGATGGCGGATCCGCTGTATAATGGGCTGACCAAGCAAACGATGGATTCGGCAATTGGGGGCGCCAGGGGGCCGTTTGTTAAAATGAAAAGGCCCGATCAAACGAAACCTTTGTTTGACTTTATCTTTATAGCGAACCGGGGTATGAATATCTACATGCTAATGTGTTCAAGCTCAAAGCCGGAGGCGAACGCCCTGGAAGACGCCCGGCGTTTTTTTAAAGGGGTAGTTTTTCAAAAGTAGCACCATATAACTTAAATTATTTATGAAAAAAAACATCAAACATCTACTACCGGTCCTGGCAATTTCCATAGCCACATTCGGCCAACAATTTGAAGGCAAAATAACCTATCAAAATACGTACAAAAGCAAAATCCCCAATTTGTCGGACAAACAGTTTAGTACCATGCTTGGCACGACACAGGAATACTTTATTAAAGGTGGCAATTACAAATCCGTTACCAACGGTACTGTTGCCCAATGGCAGATCTATATCAACGCGGATAACAGGATTTACAACAAAAGCTCCAATACAGAAACAATTTCCTGGGATGACGCAAGCATGAACGACGACTCGGTCATTAGCGTCGAAGAAAAAAAAGATGCGATGATGGTGCTGGGTCGCAAGTGTGACGAACTCATCCTCAAATGCAAGAACGGCATCGAGAAATACTATTTTGATCCTACCCTGATCGTCAACACAGAGTTGTATAAGAATCACCAGTATGGCAATTGGTATGCATATTTGAAATATGCGAACGCAGTACCATTAAAGATGATTATCGACAGCAAACTTTTTTCAATGGAAAGCGTGGCAACACAAGTAGAGGAAATGAAACTGGAAGACAAAGTTTTCCAATTACCGGAAAACGCGACAATCATCAAAAAATCAAATTGAAAGCAATCCTGATCGCCGCCGGGCTGTTCTCCATTTGCGCCCCCAGTCGCAGCCAGACCATGGCCTGGGACGTAGTGAAGTACAGCAAGATTTCCGTGATGTATCCCCCCACCTGGCATATGACCAAAGAAAGCCTCGGAGCGCAAACCCGTGTCACCCTCACCCCTGATTCCATGAAGAGCCTCGAGATGCGGCTCGTCGAGATCTACGAGTTCCCCCTGACCGGCAATCATACTTATGAGAGCTTCAAAACAATCTTTCCCGCCATGTTAAAAGCTAAGTTCGGAAGTGAAGTCCAAATTCCAAAAATTGAGGAAATATCCTTTAAAGACCATATGGCGCTGTACGCCGATATCAAAAGCGAACTACCCTCCAAGGCCTATGCGTTGAATGCCGGGTCCGCGATTTACGTTATTATTTTGCAACAAAGGAGATGGATCCACACGCCTGATCCGGGCATGGAACGGGATGAGAAAGCCATCCTAAACTCCATCACTTTTCATAAATAACCATAGTCGTCTACGCCCTGCCCACCCACCCCTTCAACCCCTCCACAACCGCCCCAACCACATCCCCTACCCGCCGTGCAAGATCGTTGATCCTTCCCGCCGGCCCCTTCGCCATCGCAAGCCGCTCCAGCTCCAGTACATCCGCGGTCAGACAGTCAATCTCGAAATTATGCAGGGACGGCTTCAGCGAATGCGCCTTCGCATATACCGCCTGAAAGTCCCCATTCGCCGCGGCCGCCTGCAATTCCCCCACGACTTTTGGAACTGTATCCACGAAAAGCTGCGCCATCTTCTTCACGAACACCCCATCCCCCTGACCGATCTCCTCCAACCGCTGAAAGCCGTATAGCGGCGCCTCAATCTCTTGACGCACCACACCACCGGCCGCATCCCGCACCGCGCCATCAGCCGCACCCCCCCTCTCAAACCCCCCCCCCCCCCCCCCCCCCCCCCACGCCCCCCCCCCCGCCCCCCCCCCCCCCCCCCACCACTTTTCTTACCCCCC
>Ga0210383_10000161_pt1 | contig 68674 bp, 50 predicted proteins | sample IncBWC14OmetaG_FD_160072 | JGI IMG/M metagenome (GOLD analysis project Ga0210383, IMG submission 160072) | Forest soil microbial communities from Barre Woods Harvard Forest LTER site, Petersham, Massachusetts, United States - Inc-BW-C-14-O ...
ACAGTGGCCTCCACGGTCCAGCAACTTGCCGGGCATCAGCGACGAATGAAGGCCGAGCCGAGCTCGCGGAAGCCAGCCTCCTTTTCGGCGGCTTGTATCTTCTAACAGAGGCCGCCCTGCAACCTCTGGAAGCGAACCAGGGTTCGATCCTGAGCGCAGCCGTGACGCTGGCACTCGCCGTGATTCTATTGGTGTACCTGGTGCGACCGTGGCGAAAAGCGGCACTTGCCAGAATGGAAGATTCGCTGCAGACCACAGCGGCAGGAGAATCGCCACTGACGACTTTTGGAGAAGTGACTAAAGCGCGTCACGAAGCGGAGCGTGTCCTGAGGGAAACGGACAAACTGCCAGGACCGATGTGAACGAATTTTATTTTTCGCCGAGGGCGGGCAAGTACTTTTCACGCAAAATTTGCCCATGGTGACGGTCATGGCCGGCAATAACAAACGCCATCGCTCGTGCGCTGACGGGATTGCCGCTGGCGGTGCCGGTACGCTTTAGAGCTTCGTCGTCCAGCGAGCTGACCAACGCAAGGCTAGCGCGGCGAACCGCCTCGAATTCCTCTCGAAGATCCTTCACCCGTCGCGAAGAAGAATTCGCGGTCTTGATGTAATCATCCTGCTCAAAACCAGGCAGCGGCGTTTTGTCTCCGCGCGCTATCCGCAACAAACGGTAGGAGAAAATGCGCTCCGCGTCCGTAACGTGGCCAAGAACCTCCTTGATAGTCCATTTTCCCGGCGCATAGCGAAAGTTTCCTGCTTCATCACTCAGCGGCGCCAACAGACGCTGCCACTCCTTAAGCTGACTCTCGAGAATCGCGACCAGTTCGCCATCCGGCACCACGTCGATATACTTTTTGAGGGAAATAGCGTACTCGTCGGATTGTGGCCTGACTTGTGTCATTATGCGGTGCCTCCGCAGAACGGGAATATCGAGTATATCGCGACAGGCCGCGTCGCAGATACACGGAGATCAATCGTCGGCATGAGCGCAATGGATTTCACAAAGATGCGAGTGGCTTTTCAGGGCGAGGCTGGCGCCTTCAGCGAAGCCGCAGCGGTGCAACTTCTCGGCGAAGGAATTGAGACCGTGCCGCGCGCGACATTCGATGCCACATTCCGGGCCATCGCCGATGGACAAGCGGATGCGCTGTTGGTGCCGGTGGAAAATACGCTTGCCGGCTCGGTAGTTCGCGTCTACGACTTATTGCTGGAGAGCCCACTGGAAATGTGCGGAGAAACAATTCTGCCGATTGAGCACCACTTGATTGCGCGGCCCGGGACCCGATTCGAAGAAATTCGCGCGGTTGCCTCTCACCCCATGGCGCTGGCGCAGTGCGAACGGTTTTTTCTGGAGCATCCCGCAATTAGGCGCGTGCCCGCGGAAGATACCGCCGGCAGTGTGCGCGAAATGATGGAACGACAATACAAAACCGCGGCGGCCATCGCCGGGCGTCGCGCGGCGACGCGTTATCAAGCGGAAATTCTGCTCGAAAGCATCCAGGACAACGCGGAGAACTTCACACGATTCGTATTGCTGCTGCCGCCAGAGAAAGCGCGAGACTACCGGGGCGCCGACGCGCGGAAAGTTTCGCTGGCGATGCGGCTGGCGCATCAACCCGGCGCATTGCTGGCTTCGCTGGAGCCCTTTGCAAAAAACAGAGTGAATCTGCTGAAAATCGAAAGCCGCCCGATTCACGGGCGGCCGTGGGAGTACCAGTTTTTTGTGGATGTGGAAGCGGAAAACAGAGAGCAATTGGAGCAAGCGCTCCGGGAAGTACTCGCTGCAACCAGCGAGCTACGAGTGCTGGGTTCGTATCAGGCTGCGCGTCGCACCTAGCAACGGCAAATACCTGCGCAGCGCCCAAACGATTAGCAGTAGCTGCAGGCTTCGTCTCCGCCCATGCCGCTAGACATGTCGTCCTTCATGCGACGCAGGCGGCGGCCAAGGCGTTCTGCAAGCTGATGACGCGCGCGCCACAACCGTGCCTTAAGGGTATTCTCGGTTACGCCGAGTTTCTTGGCGGCTTCACCGGTGGAATAGCCGTGGACTTCGCGAAGCACGAACGCCGTGCGCAGAAGCGGCGACAATTCGTCGAGATTTTCGTTGATGATCTCGCGAATCTCCGTACCGGCGTACACCTGCTCTGGATTCGGGCCGTCATCCGCGAAACGCTCGGAAGCTGGCAGCTCGTCTTCGTGCTGGGTCTCGTCCAGCGAGATAGCCGGGCGAGCCTTGGCACTGCGACGCTTCATCAACGCGGCGTTGATCACGATACGCGTAAGCCAGGTGGAGAACTGCGAGCGGCCTTCGAAGCGCTTCAGGTTGCGATAAGCCGACAGCAAGCCATCCTGTAGGGCATCTTCGGCATCTTCGGCGTTTCCTAGTACCCGCAGTGCGGTCTGGTAGAGCTGCCGCTGGTAGCGCCGAAACAGGGTCTCGATCGCCTGTGCGTCCCCCCGCTGACCTGCGCGAATCAGCTTGTCTTCCGACAGTCGGGCGTCTGTCGGTTTTACGTTAAGTTGCGTCGTTCCTATAACTTGTGTAGCCATTGTCTCCCCCCATGCTGCTCACTAGATAGATTCCACGCGGAAAAGTTACAAGCCCTGTTAGTCCACCTCTAATGCACCGGCACGTCCCCTGCCGGACCCCTAGGCCGCTTCAACATGAGCAAAATCGGAATAACCGCCAGAAAAACCACCCCCAGCAATTTGAAGTTGTCCACGAAGGCCAGCATCGCAGCTTGCTTCTGGACCATCCCTCCGATCATGGCCTGCGCCCGTACCGTGGCATCGGCGGCGGATTTGCCGCCGCTAACAAACACCGTGTGTAGGCCATTCAGCGTGTTGCGGTAAGCCGAGCTGTAGATGTTCACGTGCTCCATCAACTGGGACTCGTGCACCTGCGTGCGACGCTCCAGAAGCGTCGTGACCGTGGCGATGCCCACGCTGGCACCCACATTTCGCGCCAGGTTAATAATCCCGGTGCCCATGTTCGTCTTCTCCTTGGGCACGAACGCAAACGCAGACACGTTAATCGGGATAAACAGAAACGCCAAACCCAAGCTTTGCAACATACGGCCGAGGACCGCGTGCTTGTAATCCAGGGTCAAATTCCAACCAGCCATCACAAAGAGCGCGATGGAGGAAACCAGGCAGCCGAAGGTGACCAGAATGCGCACATCCAATTTCGAAACGAGAATGCCAACCACCGGCATCATCAGCATGATCACCGCGCCACCGGGCGAAAGCGCCAAGCCAGCAAGCTCCGCGCTGTAGCCGAGAAGCGACTGCAGCAACTGCGGAATCAAGACCGTGCTGGAGTACAGCACAAAACCCAGAAAGAACATGGCCGTAGTGGCAATCGCAAAATTGCGGTCCTTTAACATACGAAAGTCGACCACCGGATGTTTCTCGCGCAATTCCCATATGATTCCGGCGATAATGCCGATCAACATGGTCACCGCGAAGAAGCGGATGAAACCGGAAGCCAGCCAGTCTTCACGCTGGCCCTTGTCCAGGATGATCTGCATGCTGCCAAGTCCCAGACTGATCAGGCCGATGCCGATATAGTCGATGCGAAAGCCTTCTTTCACGCTGGCGCGTTTCATGTACGGCGGATCGCTGACCAGGAACGAGGTAAGAATCAGAGAAATGATGCCCACCGGAATATTAATGTAGAAAATCCAGCGCCAGGAGTAGCTGTCGGTGATAAACCCGCCAAGCCACGGGCCGATCGTGGGAGCGACAACGACGGCGATTCCATAAACCGCAAACGCCATGCCGCGCTTCGAGAGCGGGAAGGTATCGTTCAGGATCGCCTGTTCGCTGGGCTGCAGCCCACCACCACCTGCGCCTTGCATGATGCGGAAGACCACCAGCATGCCCAGACTGGGTGCCAGGCCACACAAGAAGGAACTCACGGTAAACAGTGCAACGCACGACATATAAAAACGTTTGCGGCCAATTACGGAAGAAAGCCAGCCCGAGAGCGGCAGCACGATGGCGTTGGAAACCAGATAGGAAGTGAGCACCCAGGTGGATTCATCCGCCCCCGCGGAGAGATTCCCAGCGATATGCGGCAGCGCCACGTTGGCGATGGACGTGTCCAGCACCTCCATAAACGTGGCGAGTGTGACAGTGATCGCGATCACCCAGGGGTTGATCGAGCCATCCGGCATCCGCAACTTCGATGTGATTCTCTGCAGCATGTTCCCTTTAGCTCGCCCCAAAATTAACTACGACTTATTTGGTGATAACAATTGCGTCTACGTTCATGCCCGGCCGCAGCACCGCCACGTCCGCCGAAATCGGGTCCAGCACAATCTTTACGGGAATGCGTTGCACGACCTTCACGTAGTTGCCCGTGGCGTTTTCCGGCGGCAGGAGGCTGACTACCGCGCCGGTCGCGCCGGCGATGGAATCCACGTGGCCCGGAAAAGTCTTCCCGTAGGTGTCCACCTGCAGATACGCCTTCTGGCCTGGCCGCATATTTCTCAATTGCGTTTCCTTGAAGTTCGCTGTCACCCAAACGTCCTGCAACGGAACGATAGTCATCAGTCCCTGGCCTTGCTGCACGATTTGCCCGGCTTCCAGTTGCTTGTGCGTAACTACGCCGTCGATCGGCGAGACGATATTGCAGTAGCTGAGGTTGAGTTGTGCGGCCTCCAGTGAGGCGCGCGCCTGATCTACTTTTGCCAGCTTCGCTTGCGCATCGGCGGAACGCATGGCCACCCGCTTCACGTCCGCACGTGCGGAAGCTACGCCCGCATGCGCGCCTTCAACACGCGCCTTCGCTGCTTCCAGTTGTGCGCGGGCGATGTCCACATTGCGCTTCGCTTGCGCGTATCGCTGTTCGTCCGCGACCAAGGCGCTCGCCGAAGCGTCGGCATTGGCTTTCGCGGCATCGAATTGCTGCTTGGAAATCTCGCCTTTTTCAAGAAGCGGGGTGTAGCGATCCAGATCCGCTTTGGCCAGTTGCGCGTTGGCGCGGCTTTTTTCCACATTGGCTTGTGCGTACGCCAGATCGGCGGTCTGCGACTGTTCATAAGTAGACTGTGCTCGCATCAAATCGGCTTCCGCACCAGACAGCTGCGCTTGCGCGCTACTATTTCCGCTGGCTACATCTTCCGACGTGCGTGGAACGTCGACTCCCGCAGAGCGCGCTTCGCCTTCCGCCAGTGCCAACGCACCCTTGGCTTCATCGACCGCGGCCTGGAAGTCCCCCATATCTATTTGCGCCAGAATTTGACCAGCCTTCACCGGTTCGTTGTCGTTTACCAAAACCTTGGAGATGCGCCCATAAATCTTGGACGCAACCGGTGTGATGTGGCCGTCGACCTGCGCGTCATCGGTGCTTTCGCGATCGTGGAAGTAAAGGAAAAGCCCGAGAAATGCAGCAAGCAGAACGATTCCACCGACGACGAGTCTGCCGCGCAGCTTGGATGTTATCAGCGGCTGTTTTTCGACTATGGCGCGCGGAGGTTCCGTTTCAACCGCAGGCCTCTTTACCTTTGCCGCATTCTCTAGACCGACTTCGATTTCGACGCTCATCCATTCCTCACTTGGCGTATGTCTTTTCCATCTGCCCAACGGACCGCGCGTAATCCGCGCGGGCTTGATTGAATCGATATAGCGCGACAATCTGATTGTCGTTGGCGCGCGCTAGTGAATCCTGCGCCGAAATCACTTCGATATTGTTGGCCACGCCAGCGCGGAAGCGGTCGCGCGCCTGGTCAACTTCTTCCGTCGCAAGTTGCACGCCCAGATTGGCCACTTGCACTTCGCTGCGAGCCGAATCGAGATTTAGCAAAGCCGTCTTTACGTCCAGCGCAATCTGGTTGCGCGTGTCGGCCTTCTGCTGCTCGATTTTCTGGATCTCGAGATCGGCCTTCACTATCTCGGCGTGAATTCGTCCACTAGTGAAAATCGGCATGTTGAACGACGCCTGGTATTGGTAAGTCGGAATGCCGGTGGTGCCGGAAGTTCCGAGGTAGGCCCAGTTGCCGTCAAAACGCAGTGCAGGCAGCCTCGAATAGGAAACCGATTGCTTGTCAGAACGCAGCGATTTTTCTTGCGCCTGAATCGCTTTCCACTCCTGACGGTCGGAGAGCGCGAGGTCGATACTTTCGTTTACACCCGGCTGAGGTGTTTCAAAAAAGCTCAGGGAATCTGCGAGCTCGACCTTTTGCTTGGGGTCGAGATTCAGCAGCTTGCTCAGACCAAACAAAGAGGAGTCGCGGTCATTCTCGGCTTCAATAAGGCGCTGTTTCTCGTTTTGCAATTCCACATTGGCGCGCAGCGTGTCGATTCCAGTGCCGACTCCTTCTTTCTGAAGGTCCGCCGCCTGATCATACAAAGCCTGTGCCAGTTCGACGCGCGATCGCGAAGCCTCCACATTTGCGACATTGCGCAGCGTGCCAATATATTGCGACACCACCAGAAGAATGACCTGCTCACGCGTCGACAGACTGTTCGCCTTGGTGGAGTCCACCGTACTGCGGGCAGATTGGTATTTCTTCCACAACGACAAATCCAGAACGGAACTGCCGAATGTTGGTCCGGCGGAGAACTCCTGGTACGGACCGATATGTTTCGGCAAACCTGGGATTCGTTCCCCACCAAATTCCGCCTGGATGTTCACGCGGTTCGCGGAATCAGCGACCCGGAAGTTCGCTTGTGGAAGAAGATCCGCGCGGGAAATGTTTTTATCCTGGACGCTCTCCGCTGCATTCAGAATGGCGATCTGTTGCGTGGGATTCTGCTTCAGCGCCAGAGCGACGGCCTGCTGCAGGCTGAGTCGAACGGTGTCCGCCATAGCGCTCGCTGGTGGGACCGTGTTCTGCGACTGCGCCGCCCGGAGGCCAGCGGACCCCAGCGTCAAACTCAGAAGTGCAATGTAAAAGATAATCGGCGAGCCTTTTTTTTCGGGATTTTTATCGTTCGAACGTTTTTTCGTTTTGGTACTCACGATTTCATCGACAATTGCCTGGTTCAGACACCCCTCGGCGATCAGCTCCCCTCCCTGGCGATGCATCTCTTTCAGCAGAACCTTTCCCGCGTTGTCTATGAAGCTGACTCCGCAGAGGTTGATGTAGAACTTATTGCGCTCAGCGCGAGCCGATAGCTCTCTCCAGCACTGCTCGAGCGCACCGACCCACGGGCCTGTTAGCCGACCCTCTATGTAGAGGGTCAGACGTCCTCGTTTGGTTTCTGTAGTAATTCTGAGCATGGATTTATGGGATAGCCTTGAAGGAGATAGCAGGAGAGGGTCCATGATGTGTTAATTCGCTTTCATAATTAAGTTATTTATTTTCTGAATGATATGAAATTTAAGAGCTTTCACCGATTCGACATTGTAGTCAACATATGGGCATATGCCCGTATATTGACTACATCTATCTGACCATATTTGGCCACATCGGCATGCCTTTCTATCTCGGATTCCCGACGACGATGTAAGAGTCCACGCGTAGTCCCAGCGGCAGTGGCTGGTTCGGATCTAACTGCACAAGCGTCTCCAGAATCTTGGTATCCACACGCTCGCTGGGTTCGTCTGTACGAATGTTCTTCTTTCCGAGAATCCGCCCCACGCGAAAAATATGGCCGGTGAATTTCTGCGAACCGTAAGCCTCCGCCATAACGTAAGCCGGCTGACCGACGCGCAGGCGCGCGACGTCGCTTTCATCAACGTCGATCCGAACCCGCAGCGAAGAGTCATCGGCCAGCGTCACGATTGGAGAATCGAATTGCGTGGACACGCTCTCCCCTGCATGACGAAACTTTCTCAGGATCACCCCATCGATCGGCGCGCGAATGTAAGTCTTCTCCAGATATGCGCGAGCTTCGGCGAGTTGCGCCCTCGCGGAGGCTATGGCGGCTTCCGCGCGTTGCCGTTCATCGTCCCGCGCGGCGGCATCCACCAACGAAAATTCCTGTGAAGCGCGTTCATACTCCGCTTGCGCAACGCGATAGGCTCGATCATACCGCTCGGCTTCATCGCGGGAGATCATGTTGCGGTCGGCCAGATTGCGGCGGCGTTCCGCTTCGCGCTGAGAATTGTCGAGCACCGCTTGCGCAGCTTGCCTGGCCGCTTCGGCCGCACGGCGTTCTTGTGTGCGGGCGCCATTTACCAACCGCACTAACTCCGCCTGCCGCTGTGCCAGAAGCGCTTCGGCCCCCGCTACTCTGGCCACATAATCTTCATTTTCAATTTGAGCCAGAACGTCGTTCTTGCGAACGCGGTCGCCTTCTTCCACGGAAACGCTTTTCAATCTGCCGCTCAGTTCGGAGCTCACGCGAATTTCCTCGGATACCGCCTCGACGCGGCCTGGCGCGGCGATCAACGTATCGGGCGAAGGGACCATCGTCGGTGCGGCCTTGGCGGTGCTCTCACGAAATCGAGTGAGCAGCACTACTGCGAGCAGCATTGCGGTTAGCGAGACGATCAACAAATATTTCCAGCGTCGCATAATCAAGCTCTCCTTATTTCGTACGCAAAACTCGGCAAACAGATTTCATCGAAAGTGATTTACAAGTGCATTGCAATGCCTGCAGAAGCGATCTCGTCGCCTTGTAGCGTTCCGAACACTTCACTCCCTCCAAGTGCACCGCCAGGCCGCTCTTCCCGGATCAGGCGCCCATCTTCCAGGTGAAGAATGCGATCGCCGTAGGAAAGAACCCGGGGATCGTGTGTCACCATCACCACCGCCCGGTTGTGCCGATGGGCTAGCGACTGCAGAAGCTCAATAACCGCGCGTCCACTGGTGGAATCGAGCGCCGCTGTTGGTTCGTCCGCTAACACGATGGGAGGATTTCCGGCGAGCGCCCGGGCAATCGCGACGCGCTGTTTTTGTCCGCCGCTGAGGTCCGCGGGGTATGCACGCATGCGGTCCTTCAAGCCAACTTGGATCAGACATTCTTCCGCACGGCTCCGTGCCTTCTGGCCGCGGATGCCGCGAACATCCATGGCCAGCGCAACATTTTCGGCCGCGGTAAGTGTTGGAAAAAGATTAAATCCTTGAAAGACGAAGCCAATCGTTTCGCGCCGGACGCGGGGCAACTCTGCTTCCGCAAGGGCCGTGACTTCTTCTCCCAGCAACTCGAGTGTGCCGGCCGAAGAGCGCAAAATGCAGCCCAGGATGGACAGCAGCGTGGTCTTTCCGCTACCGGACGGACCCATCAGAAGTGTGAGTTGGCCGGCATGGATCTTAAGGTCCACATCGGATAGAGCTCGCAAATCCGTCGCGCCTTCGCGATAGACTTTCGAAAGTCCGCGTGCGCGAATGATAGGTTTTTCCTGCTCGGTTCCAATTTGCTTCATGGTGCTACCCCCTGAAGACCATCGCAGGATCAATGCGAGTAACTTTGTTGATGGAAACGAGTGCCGCAGCTACGCACATGAAAATTGCCAGAAACAGCATCCCAATCTGCATGGCAGGCGGCATCAAAATTACCGCTCCGCCTTTTTCGCTGCCTTGCACGATAAAATGCGCGACGATCGTCGCCAGTCCGTAGCCAAGCACGGCGCTCCAGATGGCTTGTTCGATCAACACCCGATAAAGATAGGCATTCGTTGCACCCATGGCCTTTAGCGTGCCGTATTCGCGGATGTGATCCATGGTTGCCGCGTAAATCGTTTGCGCAACTACCGCCACGCCTACGACCAGTCCCATCAACGCGGCGGTCAGCACCGCGAGCCCCGCTCCCGTGGTGAACATCCAATAGAAGCGCGTTTTACGGCTGAACTCACCCGTCGTGTAGACGTCCACATCGGATACGTGGTTGCGCAACCTGCGCCGCAATTCTTCCGCCGGTACGCCGGGCGCCGCCTTCACCAAAATGTAGGAAAGATCGCCCTCTTTCGCAGTGGGATTGGTGTAGTTGAGGGAATTCTTGAAAGTGGTGTAGATGAATGGTGAGGTAGTAAACGAGCGGATGCCGTGCGTGAAGCCTGCAACCCGTGCGCGCCGATTGGCAATTTCCACACGGTCGCCGATTTTCGTAACTCCCAATTTCTCCTTGTACAGGTCGTCAACAATCACGGCGTCTTCCCGCTTCGCGTCCGCGAGTTGACCTTCCAAGAGATTCCACGGCTCGCCAAGGCCGCTGCCCGGGCGGAAGCCGATGATCTGTACGTTTTCCACTCGCCCATCCGGCCGTTTCCAGTTTGTGAATCCCTGAATGTATTTTTCGGCTTGCAGCACCCCGGGAGTCGCCAGGACTTCGTAGAATTTGCGTTCGGAGAATGCGCGTGAAGTGTCAAAGTAACCTACGCCATGAAAAACGACCCACAGGTCGGCGTTCGAGTGGTCGATGTTGTTGGAGGTCGTACTGGTAAAGCCAAGGAACAGACCGAATTGAATGATAATGAGGACCAGCGCAAAGACAATGCCAGTGAGCGTGACCGCGAAACGGATGCGATCGTGGAAAAGGTTGCGGCGTGCGAGAAGTGCCATCGGTTGCTCCGGTCCTGCTACTGGTTCCTACGAAACGGCTCAGACAAAAGTAACATCGCGTTTCAAGTAAACAGTGTTAAGTATCAAGGAAAAAATATATTCGGCTACGCCTTCCTCGCGGAGACTCCTCCTACTAGCGTATCTACAACAGAATGAACGAGTTTGCTCTGCTCCACCCAAGGAAACCCTTTGCAGTGCGTAATCAGCAGCGAAGTGATTCCGTGGATCCCCGCCCAAAACGTCTGACTGACCAGTTCGGCGTCCTTTTCTCGGAACTTTCCGGCCGCGATGCAGTCGTAAACGCAACGACGCATAAAATCAAACGCTTGCATGCCGGGGGAATCTGGCCTGGAATACTTTTCTTCGTCGAAACCTTCTGGGATGGGCATCATAAACGTAGCCCGGTAATGGTGCGGGTTTTCCAGACCGAAGCGGATATACGCCAGCATGCCCTTTTTCAGGCGATCCATCGGATCCGCCGGCTGCTCCATGATCTTGTTTAGCACGATATTCAGCCGCGAAAACGTATCGAAGCAGACCTGCTCAAGCAGCTCGGCTTTATCTTTAAAATAGAGATAAATGGTGGTGGGGGAATACTCGATTTTATCGGCAATTCGCCGCATGGAGACGTTTTCGTAGCCCTCCTTGACGAATAGCTCGCTGGCAGCATCCAGGATTTCCTGCCGCAGGAACTTCTTTTGCCGGGCTTTGCGTTCTTTCACACCCACAAGAAGCAAACTCCTTAACACTGTTAAGTGTATTATCGTTTCGGTGACACGTCAAGCCTCATTGCACTTTTGCCGGCCTGTACCGCGATTCCCTGCATCTCGAAATGGCCGCCGCGTAGTAGCGAGCCTGCCCCAATGAAGGCGCGCGCCGGCAAATCCTTCGAAAAATAGGTCTTATACGCGGCGTTGAACTTGTCGTAGTAGGACAGATCGGTGCAGAACACCTGCACAGAAACGAGGTCGTCCATGGAATAGCCAGCCTGCGCGAGGAGACTCTTATATCCGTCCAGCAGATTCTTGATCTCGTCGTCGATATTGTCCGGAGCCTTGCCGGTCTTGGGATCGAGCCCAATGCTGCCCGCAAGATACAGAGTGTCTCCCACTTGAATGGCATTGCTGAACGCGGCCTGCGCTGGACGATCCGGGGCATTGAACACGCGGCGTTTCGCTGTCGATTCACTTTGAGAGAATGCTCCCTTCACGGCGAATGCTCCAGCCAAGGCCAGCACAGCCAGCAACACGAGAATGCGTCGATTCATGAACGACCTCACACATTTAGGGAATTTGTCGCACCAATCGAGCGGGAGTGTAGTCCGCTAACCGCCGAAGAGCAAGGGCAAAGGCTCGCGGACCAGCAGTGCACGGTTCTGATAAGATGCCAGTCTTTCTCGCGGAGGCCTGCGGATGAAAGTTCGGAGTAGAACGGCAACAGTGATTTTTGCGAGCGCGTTCGCAACGGCAATGCCGCTTGTGGCACAAAGTTCTGTCGATCAAAGCGTCGACAAGAACATGGGCGCGTGGCTGGAGACATATAAGCACTTCCATGAAAATCCCGAGCTCTCGATGCAGGAAAAAGAAACCTCGGCAATCGTCGCGAGCGAGTTGAAGAAACTTGGCTACGAAGTTACGGATCACTTTGGCCAGTACACAAATCCGAATGACGTGTCCTACGGCGTGGTCGGTGTGCTTAAAAATGGTCCCGGGCCGGTGGTGTATGTACGCACGGACATGGATGCTTTGCCTGTGACAGAAAACACCGGCCTGTCCTATGCCAGCACAGTGAAAGTAAAACGCGGCGCTGGTGAAGTCGGGGTGATGCACGCTTGCGGTCACGACCTGCATATGACCGTTTTTCTTGGAACTGCGAAAATGCTGGCGGAAAACAAATCGCAATGGAGTGGCACGGTCGTGATGATCGGCCAGCCTGCGGAAGAGATCGTCGGCGGGGCAGCTGCGATGTTGCGCGCGGGTCTGTACTCTAAATTTCCGAAGCCAGACTACGTGCTGGCGTTGCATGACCATGCTGCGTTGCCGGCCGGTACCGTCGGATGGCACGTGGGACCGATGCTGGCCGGAGCCGATTCCGTGGACATTACAATTCGAGGATACGGCGGCCATGGTGCCGCGCCGAATACGACCAAAGATCCCATCGTGATCGCCTCGCAGCTCGTAATGATGCTGCAAACGGTAGTGAGCCGCGAGATGGATCCGTTGCAGCCGACGGTAGTGACCGTGGGTTCTTTTCATGCCGGTACCAAGCACAACATCATTCCTGATGACGCTCATCTTCAGGTCACGGTTCGAACCATGACGCCGGCGCAGCGCGAAAAAACTTTGGCGGCGATCACGCGAATGACCAACGGAATTGCGGCCGCAGCAGGCATTCCGGCCGACCGCGCGCCGATCATTGAAATTTCCAAAGATAACGTGCCGGCAACGATTAACGATGTGGCGCTGACGCAGAGAACCGCCGCCGCGATGGAGAAAGCGTTGGGCAAGGAAAATGTTTGGGCGGCGCAACCGGTAATGGGCAGCGAAGACTTCAGTTTGTTCGCGCTGCAGGATCCCAAGCCGCCCATCGTAATGTTCTGGCTGGGCGCCATCGACCCGGCAAAATGGAAAGACGCGCAAGAAAAGGGCACTCGGCTCCCGAGTCTGCACTCCAGCGAATTCGCCCCGTTGCCCGATCCGGCCATTCGCACCGGCGTAAAAGCCATGTCCGCCGCCGTCATGGACTTGCTGAAAAAATAACCGTTTCTGCTTCAGGGTGAGGGAGGCTGTTGCGTAGTCGCTGGAGCGGACGGGCTTGCCGGAATCTCCGCCTTTGGAACGTCGTTCTCTTTTTTGTCGGTTTTCGCTTCTGACCCCGCAATCGCTTTCACAATTTCCGCCGTGCGCTTCTGGCTGATCTTGCATGCGGGATCGTAGATGCGGCATTGCGCCAGTGTGAACTTGCAGCCGCAATCGCATTGCTGGGCATTGAACTTATGTAGTGCGGCATCGCGCTGTTCAGCCGAGAGGTTGCGAAAGTCCACGCCCGGAAGGGAAGTAGCGCGGTCTGCGTGTTTCAAAAAAACCTCTCCCGTGTCTTCGAAGGTCTCGACCCTCGCGGCGACCGGCAAATCCGCTAGGGCGCGGATCTCCGTTTCATAAAGGGCAGGATCGAAAAGCCCCACATGCTTCTGAACTACGCGCCCTTCCTTGTCAATCACAAACACGGAAGGCAACGCGGTGATTCCCCCATATTGGACGCGTACTTCCGCCGGTGCCATGGCGACGGGATAGTTGATGCCTTCGGCAGCCACCACTTGCCGCACCGGGTCTTCTTCATCTTCATCCACGACCAGGCCGATGATCTGCAACTGGTCCTTATAGCGCTCCTGCAATTTCACCAGTGTTGGAATCTCCGCGCGGCACGGCCCGCACCAGGTGGCCCAAAAATTGAGCAAAATAACTTTTCCGCGCGAATCCGACAGGGAAAGATTCTTACCCGAAAAATCTTTCAATTTAAAATCGGGCGCAACGTCCGGATTTCGGACGAAGCGGATTACCGGCAGTTGTTGCGCGTACATTGCGCAACGAAGCAAGCTAGCGCAAAGAATGGCCAGCATGAGAAAGCGCAAAACACCGAGCAGCCGAACGGGAGTGAAGTCGCGCAAAAAAGCCTGATTCGCAAGCCGGGGTCCAGGATTCTTCATTCTATAAGTATGGCCGCTCATACGGGTCGTTTGATGCCCAGTTTTCTCATGCGTGCCTGAAGTGTAGTGCGCTTCATGCCCAGAAGATCCGCGGCTCCGCGAGCTCCTGCAATGCGCCACTGGGTCTGCTTTAAAGCGCGCAAGATGTGCTGCCGTTCGGCTTCTTCCAGGGTGCCAACCGCGCCATTCGTAATTTGGTCCAAAGGAGACGCGAAGGCGACCGCGCGCGCCGAATCGCTCGATGTTGCGGATGTGCTGGCCAGCGCCGACGAATTCTTCAACTCGGCAAGCGGCACTCGCAACTCTTTTCCGGCCGACAGCAGCACCGCGCGCTCCACCAAATTTTCCAACTCACGCACGTTCCCGGGCCAGGAGTAGTTCACCATCGCGTCCATCACATCCGCGGGGATATATTCAACGGTTTTGTTCTGCCGGCGGCTGAATTTCTGCGCAAAATAGCGCACCAGCAGAGGCACATCCTCGGGACGCTCACGCAAGGCGGGAAGGACAATCGGAAAAACGTTCAGCCGGTAATAAAGATCACTGCGAAATTTCTTTTCAGCTACGAGCTGCGCCAGATCCGAATTGGTCGCCGCCACCACGCGGACATCAACGCGTTGCGTGCGGTTGCCTCCGAGCCGCTCAAACTCCTGTTCCTGCAGCACACGCAGAAGCTTCGGCTGTAGCTCCAGTGGGAGATCGCCCACTTCGTCCAGGAACAACGTGCCGCGGTCAGCAAATTCAAAGCGGCCTATTTTTTGCGTCAATGCGCCGGTGAACGCTCCGCGCTCGTGGCCAAACAGTTCCGATTCCAGAAGCCCCGCGGGAATCGCGGCACAATTCACTTTGACAAACGTCCGTTCTCGCCGCGGGCTATGGTTGTGAACCGCGCGCGCGATAATTTCCTTACCAGTGCCGGTTTCGCCGAGGATCAATACTGTGGTGGAAGCAGGCGCCACCAATTCCACTTGCGCAAGCACGCGCCGGAGCGCCGGGCTGTCGCCGATAATTTCGTCGAAACTCAGTTCGCTGCGAATTTCTTCTTCGAGATAGAGCTTCTCCACCGCCAGTTTATCTTTCAACGCATCAATTTCCCTGAATGCCAGCGCATTTTCCAGCGCAATCGCAACTTGCACCGCTACCTGTTGGAGCAATTCCACGTCCGGCGCGCTGAATGCATCGGGATTTCTGCTGGCGAGATTGATCGTGCCCAGCGTGCGCCCTTGCGCGGACAGCGGCACGCAGCAAAGAACTTGCACGCCTTCTTCCCGCAGAACTCTCAAGGCGTCGAGGGAGTAGCGATCCAGTTCCGCGCCGCGCACGATCAATACTTGGCCGCTTGAAAAACATTGGCCCGAAGGCGAATTGTCCAGCGCCACGGTAAATTCGTTCTTCGGCGCCGCAAATTTCTGCGGGAGGTCCAGCGCATGAATTTTCAGCAATCCCGAGGACGAGTCAAATAGAGCCAAACTCGTATAGTCGTGCCGGATAACCGGTTTCAGCGACGAAACAATTCCGCGGAACACGGAAGCAATATCCCGTGTACTGACCAGCACGTTGTTGATGTCCAGCAGTACCTGCAAGCGGTCGCGTTCGTGGGCGAGTTGCTTTTGATAAGCCTGGGAAGACTCGAAATTCAGTGCGTTGTCCGTGGCGACGGCAACCTGCGCCGCCACGCGTTTCATGAACTCGATTTCTGTTTCCGCTAATCCTTGCGGGGCGTACAACCCAAACGCCAGTGCACCGAGGCGGCGCTGCGCGGTGGTCAGCGGAAGGATCGCGATGGAGTGCACACCCTTCTCTTGCAGATGCTGCATGAACTCCGGGTAGCGCGCGTCGGTCGCGGTGTCCTGAGACACGAATGACTGCTGGTTCTCCCAAACCCAACCTGACGGCGTATTTTCGACGGAACTTTCGTCTGCCTTTTCCCGGTCGACGGGTTCATGAGTTTCTAGAATATGCAGGCGCATGCAATTCGTGGCCGGATTGTGCAAAATCAACGCCAAAAAATCGAATTGAATTACGCGATGCAAACGCTCGCGCAATTGGCGGAACAACGCTTTCAAGTCCCGCTGCTGCGTGATCAGCTCACTGACTCCCAGCAGCGCTTCGAATTGCCGCTCCGCATGCTCGGCAGACAGGAACGGCCGCGTTTCTGTTGTGGATGAGTTGGATGAATCGGCCATAAATCGCCTGCAAACTTGAGGATAGCACCGCGTTTGGCGGCGTCCAAACGGCAGGGGCGTGCGCGCTACTCACCCATTGCGTATACTCCTTTCGGCACAATGCTCGACTTCGAATTCGTGAGCAGTTTTCCCCAGGTGAAGCCCGCTCGATGAAATCGCAATGCAACTGGCAGTCGCTGTTTCTGGTTGGCGCATTCTGGCTCTGTGGATGTGGGCAGCTTTCGCCTCCGGTGAACACGCCTTCCGAGCCGCCGCGCCGTGCCCCCGCAACTATTCCTTCAACCGACCGCTATGACCTCGAGCGGGATGAGCAACGGGGTGGCCACACGTTGGACCGCCATGTGGGTCGCACGGACGCCGAGCTGCAAGAGCGCCTGGAGCGGGAACGGAATATTTCCGCGGCATCCACCTGGATCGATCGCGGCACCGCGGAAGAAGTGGTAGCCGAGGCGCTGCGTGCAGAGCACCGCCGCATTGAGAGCTGGATGCGTCGAGGCGAGCGCCGCCCGAATCTCGCGTTGCACTATGATGCCGGCCGCGTCACCGGGCGTAGCTTGCGCCGGGGCGAGAGTCAAGCGGTGCCGTGTACCAGCGCCGTGATCGTCTTGAGGGCCAGCGGGCCTGAAAGTTTCTACGTGCTGACAACATATCCGGAGGCGCGTGAATGAGGCACGAAGGGCACGGCGATATGAAGTTGTTCACGCCCGCGAACTATCCCGCGTTGCGGGAATTTCTGCCCGCGTACCTGCACCAGGATTTCGCGGAAGAATATGGGTCAGCTGTAGAGGCCGCGCAAGCGTATCTCGCGGATGCCACCGCCGACGAGGCCGAAGACGTCAAGCAAGAGTGGCGGCAGTTGCGTAAGATCTTTGCGGGACATCCCTTAACTGAATTTCAAGCAGCGCTGCACAAGCTCGGCGCCGCGTGGTTGCCGCAGTCGGAAGACGAGCTGAAGTCTCTCGACGAAATTCTCTCCCCCGGCGCCTCGTGATATCCTAAACGCCTGCGTTTTGTGCAGGCCCGTAGCTCAGTTGGTTAGAGCGCTACCTTGACACGGTAGAGGTCTGGGGTTCGAGTCCCCACGGGCCTACCATTTATTTCACGATCATGACGGCTAAAGGACCGTGCGTGGCACTGCGTCCGTTCGTTTCAATTTCACGGGCAAACTAGAAAGAGAGCGCGGGTGTTCTTCGACAGGGTGTATCGGACGGGCGACCCTGTGGGGCCGTTCGCGTTTACTCTTGGCATCCTTGTGATCGACCTAGCAGTTGGTACTGACGTCCGTTCCCGGTCTTAAATAGGCGAGCTACTTTGCGAAAAGGGCGAGTGGGATGGCTTCTCCGATGGCTTTGTATCCGCCGGGGGATGGATGCAGATGATCGCCGCAATCGAAGGCGGGCAACAGTTGGTCGGGGTGATTCGGATCGCGAACCACCGCGTCGAAATCGATTACCCCGTCGAAATGGCCGGTGGCGCGAATCCACTGATTCACGGCTTGACGATCAGCTTCGCTCAACGGGCCTGGATGGTAATAATCTGAGCCCACGTAAGGCGTGATGGTAGCGCCGAACACCTGGAGACCATGGGCGTGCGCGCGTTCGACAAGCTGCCGGTAGGCCGCGAGAACACGTTCAACGAGTGCCGCATGGTCCGCTGGCGGCACTTCGCCATTACTGGCCAGACCGCCGAGATCGTTCACACCTTCAAAAACAATGAGCCAACGAACGCCGGCCGGGGCCAACACGTCGCGATCAAAACGTGACAACGCGTTGGGACCGAGTCCATCGGTCAACAAGTGATTTCCGCCGATACCCTGATTGGAAACGCCGACATTTCTTGTTTGTGGCAGGTCTTGCAGTCTCGCTGCGAGGACATCGGTCCAACGGTCGTTGCCGTTGGTTGTGGCGCCGTGTCCATCGGTGATGGAGTCGCCGAGGACGACTAGCGCACCTGCTGCCGGTGGAACGTGCACATCGATCTCTGAAACCTGGAACCAGTGATCAACGCGCTTGGGCTCAAGCAGAGTTGCTGCGCTGACGGAGTCCCCGTGGACGTAGTACGTTGTGGCGCGCGAACCGGGATGAGAGGTCTGCCGCGCGGGCGGATTGTCGAGATGAAACGTCACCGCAAGATCGGAAAGCGGCGCGAATTTTAAATTCACGGGATCGGAGACGAATTCCGCGCCCGGTGGGACCAGCACGTCGGGTTTGCCGGCAAAGGTCAACGGCCGATCACTTGAGGGATCGATGGCTGACGAGGATATCGAGAGCGGACGCGCTATATGGACGGAGGTAAAGCGCAGTGCCTCGGTTCCAAAGGCGTTCGACAGGTGAACACGCAATGCCGAGCCGCCGACCGACAGGTGGAAGATCTGGCGCACAGTCGCGTCACGCAGGTCATCGACCGGCAATTCATTCTGAGGCTCAGGGATCTGCTGGGAACAACCCCAGGTAGCCACCCAGATTCCCGGAGCAGATGAAGCCGCCGACGACAGCTGGAGCGGCAAGAAGGCTAAATAAATCAGGAATCCGATGGTGGCAAAGAAACTGCGTGCAGGCTTCATTACGATAGATTTAGCATGGATACGCGAAGTGTATAGCTTTCGAAAACGCGGCAATCATATCACTGTTGGTAGGTCACTTTGGAGCGTTCGCGTGCCCTTCTCGCTTAAATCCACGCTTGTATGCACCTGCTTGATCGTAATTTTGGGCATGTCGTCATCTGCAATCGCGCAAACTTTCGCGACACCGCGGCCGGTTACTTTCTCTGCAGACCAAGATCGACAGAACATGATGGATCAACTGGGGATTAAGGTGCTTCGACCCGGCTACAGTGGAAACGACAAGGCACCCAACCATGCAAACTACGATGAGTCGAAGGCCAATCCATTTCCCGATATTCCCGACCCACTCATATTGAAAAACGGCGAGAGAGTTACTTCGCCCGAGATGTGGTGGAACGTCCGGCGTCCCGAATTGATCGAGATGTTTTCGAAATATGTGTACGGCCGAGTTCCGCAGAATGTGCCGAAGGTATCGTGGACCGTGACAACCGTGGATCGCGAGACGATCGGCTTCACACCCGTGATCGCCAAGGATCTGATTGGAGATGTCGACAACTCCGCGTATCCGGCCATCAGCGTGAAGATTCACATGATGCTGGTGACGCCGGTGAATACGAAAGGGCCTGTGCCGGTGCTCATGATGTTTGGACGCGCAGGTTTTCCGAATCCTAACGAACCTCGTGGCGTGGAGATGGACCGCATCAACCGGGCGTGGAAGGCGCTGCTGGTGGAACAGGATCCTTCACTAAAGGATGTGTTGGCGAAGCACCCAGCCTGGAACCCAGTGAAGGAGACGCCGTTCCAGCCTCCGCAGCTGAATGAAGACGGAGATCTGCCGCACACGTGGCAATTGGTTGCCGCCGGATGGGGTTTCGCGCTGCTCGATCCGGCAAGCATACAAGCGGATGATGGCGCGGGCATCACGCGGGGAATCATCGGGCTGGTGAACAAAGGCCAGCCGCGTAAACCGGAAGACTGGGGCGCACTGCGCGCGTGGGCGTGGGGGGCGGGACGCGGGCTCGATTATCTGGAGACCGACGCGGCGGTTGACGCGAAACACGTTGGAATCGAGGGCGTTTCACGCTACGGCAAAGCCACGCTGGTCACGATGGCTTTCGATCAGCGATTCGCAATGGCGCTCGTGGGATCATCCGGGAAAGGAGGAGCCACACTATTGCGGCGCAATTGGGGCGAAGCAGTGGAGAACCTTACTGGCGGCGAATACTACTGGATGGCCGGGAATTTCATGAAATATGGCGCGTCAGAAGCGACCTTTGGCAGTATGAATCCGGGCGATATTCCGGTTGATTCGAATGAACTGATTGCGTTGTGCGCGCCGAGACTTACGTTTATCAGCTACGGAATCCCGGAAAAGGGAGACGCGAAATGGCTGGACCAGCAAGGCAGCTTTATGGCGACGGTGGACGCTGGCCGGGTGTTTGCGCTGCTGGGGGCAAAAGGAATCGGAGTCGAGCAAGATTATCGCATCGCAAAGATGCCGCCGGCAAACCAGGCGCTACTCGACGGGCAGTTGGCGTGGCGGCAGCACGATGGAGGGCACAACGACGCGCCCAATATGAAGTGGTTCATCGAGTGGGTCGACAAGTTCGTTCCGCTTCAAGCCGAGAATAACTAGCGGAGTGCTTATCTAACCTCAAATTCCAGGCAACCCGAAGTGAATGCAAACGGGAATGGCCCCGGCGCGTCAGTTCGGTATAGGCCATCGAAAAACACGAAGCGTTTCATCGGATGCGTCTCGCTGAACTGTAGAGAAGGCTTCCATGGTCCCACGTGCCAACCGCGATCTTCGGCAGTCATCAACTGCACGGGCGTGCTCCAATCGTGCAAATTTGCAGAGGGGCTATCCGAGCGGCACCACCACAGTCCGGTTCTGGCAGGAGGCTCACCGGCAGCCAACCACACACGCGAAAATACCGCCTCGAAGCCGTCTTGGCCCCTGGCTACGCAAAAATCAAATACCTTTTCCTCCGCCGCGAAAAATATTTTGTGGTCCGACCAGTCAGTTCGACCGTCGGTGCTTTCCGAATAGCCTTGGACGATGTAATCTTCTGCGTTCGATCCCGCGACATACCACATTCTCCATTTTCCGTCGAAGTAGACGAGATTCGGCTCATAAACGCTACCGTGCTCCCAATCCTGATTTGCCACGAAGACGGGTTCAGCTTGCTCTATCCATTTTTCGCCATTCCTCTCCAGATAACCGATTGTGTATGGTCCCCAGAGATTATCTGCGGCACCCGCGTAGTAAATTCGCTCCACCCACGCCATGCGATGCGGATCCCAACCCCTGACATAGGAAGGACAATGCCGTCCGCCATTTAGATCCCAATGCTTGCTGATCTCTTGCTCGGCAAGAATTGCAACTTTCGTCGGATTCAACAGATCGGGCGTCAAACTCCATCCGGTCGCTTGAAGTGGGGCACCATCCGGCAGTGATGCGCTGAAAAGCTGAATTGCTGGACGGTCTTTGATTTGACCGGCAAGGAACATCCACCATCGGTCGCCACGCTTCGTGACGCTGGCGTCAGTAACTTCCTGCGGATCTTTCAGCGCCGGGCCGTAGCCGTCGGCGGGGTCGAAAATCTTCGTCTCTTTAACGACGACAACAGTGGCTCCTGAACTTCTCGGGTCATACGGAGCAGTCATCCAACTCGGTACCTCCATTTGAAATACGGGATTCCGACTTCCTCGTTGGGGAAAAGAAAGAGGCAAAACATAAGCACCTTACCCCACGTGGCGGATCGAGCGAGCGCCTCTCTCACTTGCCGTCGGAGGGGGCTGGAGCTTGCGATCGTGCTTTGTTGGAGGAAGCGAATCTCGCCTGCATCTCTTCGATCGCGTGCGGAATGTTCTCTGGATGCTGGTTAAGGTCGAGGAAAAAGGAACGCAGGTCGAATGGCGCGCCCGCAAATTGCCGAAATGTGGAAGCAAGTGGAGGGCCGCCCAAACTGCCGGCCGGTGGGATTTTCTCGGGTAAATGCACGGCATACATGCTGCCACCCGCCAACGGTTGATGAGGATACTGCATCAACCAGAGGCAGTTGTGGCCATCCATAATCATGTTTGCCGAGACCACCACCCACTGTCCTTCATCCGCCGCGGTCGGTCTCTGGCAATCCCACACTGCTGCCTGCGGAATGGTAACGGTGGGATCATTGAAACCCCACTCGTCCAAAGGAACCCTTTGCAAAACGTGCTGGTCGGCAAAGCGCTTCACTTCCGGGAGCGACTGATTCCAGTCGACATTGGAATCGTTAACAAGAGCATAAGCGGGATGCCCGCGGCTGAAGGCATTGAGGTAAGGAAAGAAATAGGGATAGGCGTGTACAGCATTGAAAAGACAACTCAGAGCCAGCATCGCTGCCACAACGGCAACGAACCGCCCTGGAATCGCAGCGGACGCTCGGAGAGTTGTTACCATGCGCGGCAAAGGAGCCAAGCAGAGGATAAGCAAAATCAATGGGATGCTGAAATGCCGGATGCTGAAATCGAGGCGGCTCAACAGGCAAAAACCGGTGAAGACAATCAAGGATACCCGGAGGACGCGCCAATGAATGGCTAGCTCCGCGGGAATTGCCGCATCGTTTTCCCTTTCGCGCCGCTTCTTCCACAGGACAAGCGCGAGCGTGATCATCAGCAATCCGAGAAATCCCAGCGGGGATTTCAATACGAAGAGAACCGGAAAATAAAACCACACGCCGTGGGGATAAGAGTGACCCAGGATGAACGTCGGTCTGCTCGCGGTGATCAAAACTAAGAGCACGCCGCGCAGGTATAGCCAAGCCGGCATGAGGAACCGACGCAGAGGTACAAACGCTGAGCCATGACCGAGGCGATCAAGTACGTCGGTGGATTGATTCAAGGAAAGCACGAAATAGAACACGTAGACAATGAGAGCAGCCCAAAGAATGCCCTGAAGTGTGACCCGCCAGCGGAGCCGACGCCAGGCGCGCGACTCAGGTTTGACGATGGGCTGGCCAGGTACAGGTCGCCAGCGCGTGCTCAGAGCAAAAGCGCCGAAGGCAAAAAATAAAATGCCCGCGGTGAACTTGGAAAGAAGGGCACCGGCGAGCGCCAGGGCAAATATCGCGGCGTTTTTGCGGCTGGGGTTTTGCCATATTTCCGCGAAGCGCCACAACGTTAGCAAGGTAAATAGGGTGACCGCCATATCGGTGTGGACGATTGGGGCAAAGGCGAGAAAGGCAGGCGTGCTGACGTAGATACTCAGAGAGAGTAACCCGCCCCAATCTCCTCCAAGTCGACGCGCGTAAGAATATACAGCCCAGCCCAGCACCAGCGTCAGAAGCAGCATGGGGAGGCGGGCCCATGCCAGCGTCGTAACGGGGTTGTTCCATTTTGTGAGGAGACTCTCGCCGAAGACCCACTGCCCAACGTATGCGGTAAAAAACTTTTCACTGATCGCCCACGAAATATGGGAGTAGTCGGCGTGCGTTCCACGCAAGACCAGGGGTAGCGCGGCCAGGACTTTGGGAAGCGGCGGGTGTTCCTCATTCAGGCGCAAATCCAGCTTTTGCAGATAACTTACGCCAGCACCGATGTGAGCCACTTCATCGATGGTGACGGACTCGCGCAAGGCCGCGCCGCCGGCCAGTATCGCCATGAACAACACCAGCAGGCCAGCTACAACTGAGAAGAGGGTGCTTCGCGCATTCTCCATTGGACCCTTTCGCACAAAGAGGGCAGCCGTTTGATCTTAGTACGCTGACAATAGCGGAAAATTACAGTCGGAATAGGCCTCTCTCTTAATTTTGCCAGCGACTCGGCATGCCGGTGGAGTAGCTCTCCGGAGGACCTAGATTCGTCGCTGGAACATCCTTAAACCTGACCAGGAGCCTTTGCAGTACGACACCAGGATCGACATACCAGAATTTGAGGACGTGATATCCGGGGCTTCGCACCGTCAAGTGCGAGGTGACTTTGCGAACGCTGTCTTTGACGGCAGTGGACCAACTCTGCTCCGTATTATCCACAAGGGAATCCACCACCTGAGGCGGATCGTCGTCCATGGAAATCGCGTAGCGTAGCCCACGGCCCGGCACGAAATTGAGGGAAGGCGAAATTGTCGCTTGCACTTGCGCTTCGCCAGAATCAAACAGGTATATGCGGTATTCCAAGTGAGGCGAATTTTGCGGTGGCGCGGCACTCGGGGAGGTTACGGGAAAGACGCTCATCGCGGAAAGCGTAGCGCCTAAATCGGGTATCTCCTCCCAACTTACGGAGCTTGCGCTGACCTTGGCTGAGTAGTGGGCAGCTTCGATGGAGACAAAACCCTGGCTCTCCACGAACCCTGTGAGGTTTTCGCGCGTTGGCGATTCTGGATTGAAAACCTTCACGTTCACGGTTACAGCTGGACTTGCGTTTCCAGAAACGGTTATTGCGCCTGCGGATATACCCTTTGGCGCATCGCTCCAGTCCACGCTGATCCAGATTCGTTTTTCTTTTTCGACCGTGCCGTGCAGTTCGCTGACTTTCAGCCAAGGCTGGTTGCACTCTAGAGCGAATTCGAACGGCGTCGAGCCTCGGTTGAAGATGTCCACGAAGGTGCGCTGCTGATTGAACGCATCCATCGTGGGAAGGACTGGCGTGGGCGTAACCGGGGTGGAAAGAGGCGGTTCAGAAGATGTTCCTGGCCACGAAAGGGTCGAGCCCTCGATGGCCACGGCCATTTGAGGAGCTGCAGGAAGCTGGAGCTCACTCACTGCCGGCATGACGTTGGTGTCGGGTTGGTTCCAGCCGGTGTACCCGATGTGCGTTTGATCCATCATGTGATTCCACTTGCCGCCGGCGAGGTCATGATTATATCGAGCAGAAAGATCCGCGTCCGCCTGGAACAGCGCACGCGCTTGCATGGCAAGATCGTGGGTGCTGGCCCGACCCTGGCTGGCAAAGAGGCGGTTTTCCGCCACGGTGATATACAGCTTGTTCACGATGGCAGAGGCTTCGACCGGGTGGAGCACCAACTCGAAAAACGCGTCGCGTGAATCTGGGGGCAATTCCCTTTCCAATTCTTCGGCTCGCCGTGTGAGCGATTCCCATTCGTTCTGGATGCGGTCCGCTTCCTGAAAATTCGTCACGCTGTATGTATCCGGCTCCAGCAATTCGGGCTTTCGCCTGCCATTGTATTTGGCATATTTCGAAAGCAAGTCCGCAATCGCAGCGCTGTGCTCGGGTCCGAATTCTCGCGCGGCCCACAGATTCGTGAACTCAGCAATCTTATCCTTTGGCCAGCGCTCCGGATTCCACGCCAGGCTCAGGAAAAACTCGATGGGAAATTCCATGGGCTTCAAATCGCCGACATTCACAATCCAGATGCGGTCCGCGCCGTAGTGATATGCGAGGTTCATCTGTTCCCAGATTTTGGGCAGTGGGTTGGTGTTGATCCACTTGTAGGAGCGGGGATCGCCGACGTAGTCGAAGTGATAGTAGATACCCGCTCCGCCGGTGCGCGAGCGCTCTTGTGGAGTGGGGAGGCGGCGAATATTGCCCCAGTTGTCGTCGCACCACAGAAGCGTCACGTCATCGGGGACGCGCATGCCCTTTTCGTAATAGGCCTGGACCTCTTTGTAGAGCGCCCAATCCTGGGGAATCTTTGAGAGGTCCTCGTTCCAATGTTCAGCCAGGATCTTGCGCTGCTGGGCGACGATCTGTTCGAGCAGGGCCACGTTCGCACTTTCTGACATCGGCAGATCGCCGTCTCCGCGCATGCCGAGCGTAACGATACTCTCGTAGGATTTACTGCGCTCGACGCCTTGCGCCCAGAAATCATTTAAGACTGCGGCGTTTTTCGAATAATCCCACGGGCCGGTGCCGTGGCGCTTCCATTCCTGTTGCGCGCGGAGCATCGGTTCGTGATGAGTGGTGCCCATGACGATGCCATATTCATCGGCGAGTTGGGGGTTCAGCGGATCGTCTTCGCTGAAAGCGTTATTCCACATCGCCGGCCAAAGGTAATTCCCTTTCAGGCGCAAGAGGAGTTCGAAAACCTTCGCGTAGAATTCGTGATTGTAGTTGCCGTACTTTTCCTTGACCCATCCGGTGAGAGAGGGCGCCTCGTCGTTGAGAAAAATGCCGCGATATTTTATTTTGGGCGGGACCTGGATATATTTGCCGGGCTTGAAGAACAACGCATCCCGATGACGAACGGGCACATCCGCCCACCAATACCAGGGAGAAACACCGATCTGCTCGGAGAGGTCGTAGACTCCGTAGATTGTGCCGCGCTTGTCGGAGCCCGCAATCACCAGCGCGGATTCGACCCCGGGTAGCGGATGGTCGACGACCTGGAGAACGAACGCTTCCCATTTTCCGGCGATCGCCGAAACATCGACCTTGTTGCTTCGAACGAGCCGATCGATGATTTCACTTTTTCCCAGAGTTCCGATCAGGATGATGCGCGGCGGAAGTTGGCCCGAAGCGCGAATAAGGGTCGGCTTTTGGCCAGTGACGCGCTGAATATCCGCCTGCAATGAGTCGGCGGCGCGAAGCACTCCCGCAAAATCGCCAGGGTCTACGTAAATCGGAGCGGCAGCGTGAGACTGAACGAGCGCAAAATCTCCTGCTACATGAACATTTCCGACATAGGAATCCTGGCCAATTGCTCTTGCCAGCGGCGCGAAACCATAGAAGGCGACCAGAACAAGTACGACCACAAGTAGCGTCGCTAAGTTGTGGATGATCGGTCTCATCGAATTAGCTCTGCGAAGTCTCGCATACCGGGCGACTCACTTTGCGTCGACGGTGAGTTTTGTGTGGATCAAGTCCACCGAATTCCCGCCCGCCATGATGTCAAACGTGCCAGGTTCGACGACGCGAAACATATCCCGGTTGAGGAAGGAAAGTTCTTCGGGTCCAAGCTGGAACTCCACTGTTTTCGTCTCTCCCGGCGCGATGGAAATGCGACGGAAGCCGCGAAGTTCCTTTACCGGCCGGGTAACGGAGCTGACTTCGTCGCGGATGTACAGCTGAACAACCTCATCGCCGGGCAGCGTGCCGGTGTTTTTCACATCCACGATTGCTTTGGTGGAGCCTTGCGGACCGATGTGATCCGCGGAAAGCCGGAGATTGGAATATTGGAACGTGGTGTAGCTTAGGCCCCATCCAAATGGATAGAGAGGAAGCGTCGTTGAGCCCAGGAACCCACGCTTCGCCGAAGGCTTCTGATAGTAATAGTCAGGGAGCTGGCCAACGGAGCGCGGAACGGTGATCGGCATCCGGCCGGCTGGATTGTAATCGCCGAACAGCACATCCGCGACGCCTGTTCCGCCTTCCTGGCCCAGATACCAGCCATCCAGAATTGCGGGGACGTTCGCGGCCACGTAGTTGATGGAATTGGGCCTTCCGTGCAACAAGATTACGACGACGGGCTTGCCCGTAGCGAGCATGGCCTTTACCAAATCATCTTGATTACCCAGTAGGTCGAGGCTATCGCGATCGCCGAGATGTTCCGGAGCCCAGGCTTCGCGGGAAGTCTGTTCATTTTCTCCCAGCGCCAGAATAATCACGTCCGCAGTTTTAGCCATTTTCAAAGCCTCTTCCGTGCGCTTGGCGTTGAGAGCGGGATCACCCAGGACCACTTTGTCTTTGTCCCAGTCGGGTAGAGTTTCCGTGATTTTGCAACCATCGGAATAAAGAACTTCCGCGCTCTTACCGACTTTGTCTTTGATCCCCTGCAGGATGCTGACGGTTCTCCCTGGATCGTTGCTGTACCCTCCCAGGTGAGCTTCCGCCGCATTCGGACCAATCACGGCGATACGTTGGTATTTTGACTTGTCCAGCGGCAGCAGATGATTTTCGTTCTTGAGAAGCGTGATGGACTCGCGCGCAGCCTTCAAGGCGAGTTGCTGGTGCTCCAGACTATTCGCAATCTTCTCGGCGTAGGATGGGTCCACATAAGGATCGTCGAACAAGCCCGCCTGATATTTCTGCCGCAGCACGCGGCGCACGGAACGGTCGATGGTGGATTCCGCTACTGTGCCCTGTTTCACCTGGTCCACGAGCGTTCCGTAAGCGGCAATGAATGGGAGTTCCAAATCCACACCAGCGTCAAGGGCCATGCGCGCCGCAGCTTCCGGTGAATCCACAACATGATGGATTCGTATTAACTCCATGATGCCGAAATAGTCCGAAACCACAACGCCATTGAAACCCCATTCATTGCGAAGAACATCCGTCAGGAGATGGCGGTTGCTGTGGTTCGGAATGCCATCCAATTCGTTGTAAGAGGGCATCACCGACTGTACGTTGGCTTGTGTCACCGCATAATAAAAAGGTCTCAGGAAATACTCGCGAACGACGCGTTCGGAATAATTGCCCGGAGCGACGTTGGTGCCTCCTTCAGGCTGTCCGTGTACCGCGAAGTGCTTTGCGGTAGCGAAGACGTGTGACTTATCGAGCTTTGGGCCGTTGCCCTGAAAGCCGCGCATCGCTGCGACACCGATGCGAGCGACAAGATAAGGATCTTCGCCGTAGGTCTCTTCCGTGCGGCCCCATCGGGGATCGCGGGCCAAATCGAGAACCGGAGCGAGGCAGCGATTTGTGCCTCGCGAACGCGCTTCGGCAGCGGTCGCGGACAAGACTTCCTGCACCAGACTGGTATCCCATGTCGAGGCCAAAGCGATAGCCTGCGGGTACGAGGTCGCGCCCGGTGCGACAAGGCCGTGAAGGCATTCCTGGTGGAACAGCACCGGGATGCCAAGCCGCGTGTTCTCCACAAACCACTTCTGCACCGTATTCGTGAATTCCGCCATTTGCCGGGGGCCGCGGGCGGTTGTCGGTTCGCTGGGACGGGACAGTTCACCAAGTCCATTCTTGAAGAGGGCAGTTGCGCGATCCGGCAGAAAATTCCCCTTGTCGTCCACGATCATAGTCTGTGCGTCTTTGTGAAATTGGCGGTTTTCCCAGGCGCTTCCGAGTTGAGCCACCTTCTCTTCCAAGGTCATTCGAGAGAGAAGATCATCAATCCGCTGTTCGACAGGCAGCGTCGGATCACGATAGGGCGGAGCCTGCTGAGCGATGCTTCGAGAGCCGGAGGCCAGCAGGACGAGCACCGTAGCGAAACAAGAGAACGGCGCGGAAAAGCGCAACCGATGGGAAACGAAGGTCATTAAAATCTCCGATAACAAGAATCAAAAACTTGCGGCCAAGCGGGCATATGGTACTATATGTCGAACGTTAACGTACACGACTTCGTTTTTTGCGTGTTCCGGCCCCGGTTCCCTTTCCCGTACTTGCTTGGTCCGCCGTTTATTGCGAGTCAGGTAAAGCGGTGATAAAAGGGCTCCGCTTCCGGATAGCGTAGAAAATCGATTAACGTAGCCGGACAAGCCCGTGGTGCCGGGCTTGTCCGGAACGCTCACATTTCTTTGCAGGAGGAGCAGAACCCGCGCTCCATTGTCGTGAACCTCGTCGAGGGAGGTACCCTTCATGGAATCCCACTCCAACTGTTTTCTGCCGCGCCCCGAGCACAAATTTACGTTTGGACTTTGGACGGTGGGCAATCGAGGACGCGATCCATTCGGCGACTTTGTGCGACCGCCGATGCCGCCGACCGAGATTGTAGCCCTGCTCGCCGAGTCCGGCGCGTGGGGAGTGAATCTTCACGATGACGATCTTGTGCCGATCGATTCCACTCCGGCCGAGCGAGACTCCATCGTCAAGGAATTCAAGAAGGCCTGCCAGCGTCATGGCTTGGTGGTGCCCATGGCCACGGTTTCGCTCTTTTTCCATCCGATATTTCGCGACGGTGGCTTTACGGCGAACGATCCGGAGGTTCGCGCGTATGCGCTGCAAAAGACGATGCAAGCCATGGATCTGGGAGCCGAACTGGGCGCGAAGATTTTTGTCCTCTGGGGTGGTCGGGAAGGCACGGAGACCGATGCTTGCCGACGCCCCGATGAAGCCGTCAAGCGGCTACGCGAAGCGATCAATTTCCTTTGTGGATATAGCCAGGACCGGGGGTATGGCTACAAGTTCGCTCTGGAAGCAAAACCGAACGAACCGCGCGGCGACATTTATATGCCGACAACCGGTCATTATCTTGGTTTGATTGCCACGCTGGATCATCCGGAAATGGTGGGCGTGAATCCGGAATTCGCGCACGAACAAATGGCCGGGCTGAATTTCACGCACGCCGTGGCGCAGGCATGGGAAGCCGGGAAGCTCTTTCACATTGACCTGAACGATCAGGCGCCGGGGCGTTTTGACCAGGATTTGCGGTTCGGCTCCGCTAGTTTGAAGGCCTCATTCTGGCTGGTGAAGTTTCTGGAGGACGTGGGGTACACAGGGCCGCGCCATTTCGATGCGCATGCTTACCGTACCGAGGACTATGAAGGCGTGAAGGATTTTGCCCGCGGCTGCATGAGAACCTACTTGATCCTGAAGGACAAAGCCGCGCGGTGGAATGCCGATGCGGAAATCCAGACGATTCTCAAGGAAATTTCGGCTTGCACGAATTGTCCGCCGAATACCAAGAAATATTCGAAAGAATCCGCCGACGCTCTTCTGGGGAGGAAGTTCGACAAGGATGCGATCCTCAAGAGACGGCTGCCGTATGAGAGGCTGGATCAGTTAACTGTGGACATTCTGACCGGGACTCGCTGACCGTTCTGCTTGGTGGAACCCAAGGACGCGGCGTAAAGCCGTCCCTACGAAGACGTTTTGGCGAGTTGGCGATTACATTTTGGGTGCTGGCTTTGCGCCGGACATTTTCCTGGCGACATCTTCCTCCGTTTTCTCGTGCAACTCCTTCACACGCGCGAATTCTTTTTGGGATTCGGCGGGATCTCCCATAGCTTGGTACAGGCGGCCAAGACGATAGTGCACATCCGGTTGTTCCGCGTCTAGCTTCTCCGCGTGACGCAATGCATCGAGCGCTTCCGGATACCGTTTCCCGGAAGTGTAGATCACGCCGAGGTCGAGATAGGCAATGCGAATGTCCTGCCGCAGGCGCACGGCTTCGCGCAACAAGCGCAAGCTCTGCGCGGTATTCTCCCGTTTGAATTCGATATCGCCAAGGTAGGCTAGGGCTTGGGCATTGCCGGGATCCAGAGCAAGTTCGGCCTGAAGAGAGCGCGCGGCATCATCGTATTGACGCATTTTCCAGTAGAGAAACCCGAGTCCGAAGTGCACATCAGTGGCCTTGGGATCGGCCTTGGCAGCGGCTTCGAACTCGGTGACAGCCTCCGGAGTCCTCCCCAAGCCGTCCAATGCTTCCCCCATGAGCATGTGGGCCGCCGCGGAATCGGGGTCTTGTTTGAGGATGGCGGTGAATTCCCGGAGCGCGCAATCGTAGTTTTTGGCGTAAAGGCAGCTCTGCGCAAGAACGTGATGAAGCTCTTCATTCGAGGGATCGGCATGGGACGAACGCTCGAGATATTGGATGGCCTGGGGAAAATCACTGGCGCCGTAATAGCTGAGGCCCAGCAGCGCGGTTGCCTGGAGGTTTTGTGGGTCGGCCGCAAGCGCAGCCTTCAATGGCTTGATGGCCGCCTTGAAATCGCCGCGTTTGAACTCCGCGAGACCCAGATTAAGTTGCATGCCGGGGAGCTTCGGATCCAGTGCCAGGGCCTCTCTGTAAGCGGTGGCGGCCTCGCCGTACTTCTCCTCGCGGGCGAGGACTACGGCAAGGCTGGCGAATGCGGCTGCGTCGTTTGGGTTGCCCGCGAGCCACGCGCGCCATTCCTGTTCGGCGTCCGATAATTTTCCCTCCTGTTGGAGCGCCATCGCTCTGGCGGGACTCGGTGTTTGCGCTGTGACTAGGGGAACGAGGGCGAGTGTGAGAGCCAGAGGAAAAAACGCCAGCTTCCCGGACCATTTAATGAGCGACGTGACAACAGGCTTCATCGCAACGTACTTTATCAGCTTCTGTTTCTGCTCTCCAAAAGGCTTGACGCGCCGACTCCCCAAGACTACTCTGCGGTCCTCGCCGCACGGCAGACTGATGAGCCAAAGTATCCAGGGTACAAGGTCGCGTCTCGTTCTCGCAGTGGTTCCATTGTCAGCCATGCTGTGCTTATGTCCCTCCAACGTGCGGTGCCAAGACAGCGGCGACCAGGGCACGATGGTCCGGGGCGATCGAGCGGAAATCTCGATTACCGTGCGAGACGCTTCCGGCACAATCGTCAGCGCGCCTGCCACCGTAACACTTAACAAGAATGGAATGCCGAGCGACCAGTCTTCCACTTCTCACGGTCGCGCCTTCTTTATTCCCCGGGGCCTCGGCGACTTCACGATCGTTGTGGAGGCCGCCGGCTACAAGTCCGCGCAAAAAGAGATATCCCTCACAATCGCCGGCAAGGTCGAGGTTGATATTTACCTGCAGCGCGAAATGGCGTCGAACGAAAGCGTGGGCGTTCCCGGCAAGCCGATTCTGGCCCCCGAAGCCCAGAAAGCGTTCACCAAAGGAACGCAGGCGCTGCGTGACGGCAAGCTCGATGAAGCTGAGAAGGAACTGGGCAAGGCAGCGAACCTGGCTCCAGCGAATCCGGACATACTGTACGTCCAAGGCATGCTGTACCTGAGGCGGCGCAATTGGGAAAAGGCGGAGTCGGTGCTGCAAAAATCGAATCAGATCGAGCCGAATCAGGCGCGCGTGCTTTCGGCGCTGGGCATGGCGCTCTGCAACGAGCAGAACTACGAAAAGGCGATTGCCGTCCTTGAGAAGTCCATTGAGTTGGAGCCAAACGCGTCCTGGGAAACGGACTGGGCGCTGGCCAAGGCCTACTATTTCCGCGAACAGTACGATCAAGCACTTAAGATAGCGGAACAGGCCCATACCACGTCCCGCGGAACGAGCCCTCAAGCGGAGTTGCTGCTTGCGCAGTGCCTCACGGCGATGGGGCGGTTTGAGGACTCGGCGCAGGTTTTGCGGGATTTCCTCAAGAGCAACGCGCAGGGCCCTGAAGCGGTTACTGCGCGGCGTTGGCTGGACAATCTGACGGCTGACGGGAAGATTCGCCCATAAACACCAAACCCAGGGGCTAACGGAAAGACCGCAAAGAAAAATGCGGCGCGCGGGGGGGTGATCCGCGCGCCGCACGCCGCATGGGTGGTGCGGCAATTGAATTGCCAGAAGCTAGAAGTACAGCTTCAAAGCGAGTTGAATGATGCGCGGGTCATTGGCACTGGTTACTTGGCCGAAGTTACTGGCCCCGAAGTTGGTGCTGATGCCGCCGTTAAGGGTGTCGCCGATGAACTGGGTATGGTTCCAGATGTTGAAGAACTCGGCGCGGAACTGGAGATTGCTGCCGCGGGTTTCGCTGAGCACGAAGTTCTTGAAGAAGGACACATTCCAATTGTCGCGGCCGGGGCCCCGCACAGAATTGCGTGGGGTGTTGCCCCATGTACCAGGAGCAGGCGCGGAATAGATGGAGGTATTGAACCATTCGGCGACAGTGTGCGGATCGCCGCCCGAGCCGGTCTGATCGGGCCGGTTGGCAGTGTTGGGAACGATGCTGGCTACGTTATTCCCGTTCAAGCCGATATTCAGCGGTGCTCCGGAGGAGAGGGTCACGATGCCGGAGATTTCCCATCCGCCGAGCATGGTCTTGGCCAGCTTGTTGTCGCTGTGCTTCAGCAAAGGAATGTCGTAGACAAAGTTGACGAAGCCGACGTTCCTGTGGTCGAAGGCAGACGGGCCATAGTCGTATTTCCAACCTACATAGGGATTGGAAATGTTGTAGAGGTCGCCTGCGCTGCCGCCGCTGTTGAAGGAGTCGTTGGTGTGTGAGTAGGTGTACCCGACCTGATAAGTCAAATCGTTCGAGAACACCGTGCCACGCATAGAGATCTGCAGGCCGTTGTAATCGCCATTGGCTTCGTCCTGGGCCAATTTGATGCTGTGGTAGCCGAGGTACGGGGTATCCGAGTTGTACGGAGCACTATTTGCCACCAGACCTGGTAACAGGCCAATGGCGGGCAAATTGGTTTCGGTGTAGTAGTTCTGGTGGCGGTTCTGCGTGCCAACATAGGCAACGGAGAGCACCGATTTGCCGATGGAGTGTTGTACGCCCAAGCTGAACTGCGTGCTGCGCGGCGCGGAGTAGTTGCTCTTATCCATACCGGTGACGTTATTGACCGGGATGCCGACTGAGTTGGCGCCGGAAATGGCGGTCCCAGGCGCGGCAAGGACGACGTTGTTGAAGTTAATGCTGGCAGCGAGAGGAACGGTGCCAGCGTTGTTGTAAACGTCGTTGCCCTGGATGCGCTCGTTCATGATGGCGTAGCCGCCACGGATGATGGTCTTGCCCGATCCAGTAACATCGTAGGCAAAGCCGAGACGTGGCTGAAAGTTCAGCCAGGCGTTGTTGACGCAACCATTCGGAGTTCCGTTTAGGCCGCAGATAGCAATGCCGTTGGTATAAAACAGCTGGCCCGCGAGAATCGGGTTCTCACTGGGTCCCAAGCCCGGACTAAGTGGGCTGATGGTGTTGCCACTGGGGTCGGTCGGGTCCAGGATAGCTGCATTGGCTGGATTGTAGAGGCCGGGATAGAAGTTGGCCATCTGCTGGTTGGCTTCGTAGGTGTGCGGAATGCCGTCCCAGCGCAAGCCGAGGTTCAGGGTCAGGCGGTTGTTGACGCGCCAGTTATCCTGGACGTATAGAGCCCAAGAAACGTTGTTCCAGTGCCCGCTGTCCTTGATGGCATCTTCCGTGTAGTTCTGCGCGTAACCGAGCAGGTAATCGGCAAAGTCGTTTCCGGTGTACGCGCCGTTAAACGAGTAATTGCCCTGGGTGTTCTTGAACCAGTCCTGGACTTTCTTGTAGAGGAGCCAGCTACCGCCGATCTTGATTTGGTGGCGGCCCTTGGACCAGGAAACGTCATCGCGGAGCTGATAGCTGTCGGCGACGTTGTTCCACGGCATCCAGTTCACGGTGTAGTCCGCGCCGGTGCTCCCATTCAAATTGATCGACGGAATGCGGTCGTCCGCGTTGGGACCGGTAAAGAATCGGCCGAACGCGCCTGGAGAGGTGTAAAGTCCCGCGGGAGTAATGGCAATGCGGTTTCCGTTGTAATTGAAGGAGGCCTCGTTGGTGAGTGTTGGGCTGATGCTGTAAGCCGCGTGTACCACGGCAGCGTACGACGGATTGCCGAAGGTGTTTCCAACGGAGGGAACGTTGTCACCGCTCCACATGCTGGTTGCGAAGTTTTGCGCAATCTGCTCGGCAACGAAGTGGCCATAGAGAGTGAACTTATCGGAGAAATTGTGGTCGATGCGGACGATTTCTTCGCGCACATCGGTTGGCGAGCTCACGGGCAACTGAAACTGATTGCCGTTTGTGGGAGCCGGGAAGATGCCACCGTATTTGCCACCAGCGGTCAACAAGGACTGTGCATAGGGGTTGAGAAGAGAAGTCGGAATCTGATTATTGTTGAAAGCGACTTCCTTGGTGGTATCCGGAGCGCCGGCGGTGCAGCCGCTGAGCGCTTGTCCCGCAGTGGCGAACTCCGCCTGGATGGCGGGCGAAACCTGGCAAGCGAACGGAGCGTGCAACTTTGCCAACGTGGGAGCAATCGACGCAAAATCGCCGTCGTAGGTGGCCGGGTTCGGGACCGTCTGGTTGATCGGTGAGCCACCCTGGATGATCTTGCGCCATTCCATGTTGTAGAAGAAGAATGTTTTGGTTCTTTCGGGATTGTAGAGCTTGCCGAAAGTGACCGGGCCGCCTGCGTTGAACCCGTAAATGTTATAGCGCAGCTCCGCAACTTTCTGCGGAGCGGGATTGAAGAAGTTCCGGGCATCCAATGCGTCGTTGCGGAAGAACTCCCAAGCCGATGCATGGAACATTTTTGTGCCAGACTTCACCACGGAGCTGATCGTGCCGCCGGAAGATAGTCCGTAATCGGCGCTGTAGTTGGAGGTCAGCGTCTGGGTCTCGGCAATGGCGTCGATGGAGGGCATAACGCTGGAAGCGCCGGCCCCGCCGCGGTCGGAGTTTTCGCCGCCGTCCAGCAAGTACAGGTTGTGGCCGGGACGATTGCCATTGAAGCTGATGTTGCTGCTCCCGCCGACGGGAACCGGTAGCTGGGTGTCCGGGGTGAGACTGGAAGCGCCCGGAGCGAGCTGTACGTAGCTGTATATCGTTCGGCCATTGGTGGCCAACTCGGTGATCTGCTTTGCGCTGATCAGCGAACTGACTTCGCTGCTGTCGGATTGGACCTGAATGGCATTGGCCTCAACCGAAATAGTTTCGGTCTTCGCGCCCACCGACATTCGGAAATCCACACGCAAGCGGTCGGTGACGTTGAGGACGATTCCGCCCCGTTCGGTTGCCCGAAAACCCTCGGCAGAAGCCTTTACGTTGTAATGGCCAACTGGCAAATCCGGGAAGATATACTGGCCGTCGTCATTCGTGGGTACGGTTATACTCCTGCCGGTGTCCGTGTTTGTTACGGTGACGGACACATTTGGAATCACGGAACCCGAAGGATCCGTAACGGTTCCGACGATAGTTGCGTTCTGCGCGAAGGAACGCGAAGGCAATCCGGCCAGAATCAAGACCAGAAAAGCCAAGAAAAAGAGCCTGGAACGGTGCGTCGAATACAAATACGAACCGACCAACTTCAAGGCATGAATCATAGTTCACCCCTAATAGAATCGGAAAACCTGAATTGGAAACCACCCCAGATACCGTTAACGTTAACGGTTGAAGAAACTTTTATTCGAATGCTGAATGCTTGTCAAGCATTTTTTTGATTTGACAATAGATTATCGTTTTTTTAGCGGTTTTTGGGGGTTCTGAGGCTAACTTTTACGCCACAACGCGTTTCCGGGGTACCGGGAGATCCGGTGCCTCCGTGTAGCGCAGTTCCCGGAAGAGGAGGACATTGGATGCCATAACCAAGCCTGGGCTCAGGTGCACGTGCTGCTGCAGAGCCACCCCATTGAGCAAATTGTCGGAGAGGTTCCTCAAGGCGATCTGGCCCTGCCGGAATGGGTGCTGGTAGATCGAAGCAGCGATTGTCCCCTGCTGCAACAGCGAGGACATCTCTGGAAAAAGATCGGTGGCAATCAGACTTACCTTGCCAGCCAGTCCTCGAGACTCCAGAGCACGGCATACCGGAAGGCAGTTAACGGTGTTGACATACAGACCCGACAAATCGGGAATGCGAAGGAGCAAGTCCGCGGTTTTCTCGTAGCTCTCCTTCTCGTGCTCGTGACCTTCGATCACCGCCACCACCTTGCCGCCCACGTTGTGCTGCGGAAATCCTCTCGAGAAACCGGACGTTTTCTTCCGGTGATCTTCCGCTGTCAGCATGCCGGCTACAACGGCGACTCGTGACCCGGGAGGCAAAAACTTTCCCATCAATTCGCCCGCGAGGAATCCGTTCAGGGACGGTTCAACGCAGACGATGCTCGAACGACGGCTCCCGGGCGCATCGGTGGAAACGCAAACCACTCGAATTCCTTTTGCTTCCGCGGCATCGATGAGCGGAGTCAGAGCCTGAGGATTTCCCGCCGTCAGAATGATTCCATCGACCCCGCTATTCACCAGATCCTGAAACGCTTCCGCATCGTTTTCCCCAAGGGCGTGCACCGGATGATTAACGAGTTCAACGCCAAAAGGGGCCACACGCCGAGCCTCGTCAAGTATTCCCCCCCATAACTGATCATAGAAAAAGCGAATCTCCCGAGGAATGCAAACGCCGATGCGAATTTTGGCTTTAGCGCTCGAGAGGGCTCGCGCGGCAAGATTTGGCGTATAGCCGATCTTTTGTGCCACGCGCAAAACCTTTTGCCTGGTGCTCTCGTTGATTCCTCTGCGCCCATGAAGAGCGCGGTCCACGGTTCCGATGGAAACGTCGGCGAGTTGTGCAATGAGGTGTATGCCCTGGATTTTACTTTTCTTTCGCGGCATCAGAGCACTCCAGCCCAAAAAGAAACAAATCTGCCAACGGAAGAAATCATCCAAGCACCATTTCGTCGTCCTCGTGCCTTGGATGCAAGCATCCCAATGCACGATACGAGCGCGTTCTCTCTTGCGAGGATTCTACCCTGATTGTAATTTTGCAGGCGGACGAATCTAGCAAAAAAAAAATAGTACGCTTACTATCGTAGGTGGAGCAGTGACTCGATGGGGAGGCTCGGATTGAGTGGGATGCTATAGTTTCGACGACATGAAATCCTGGGACCGGTTAAACCGGTTTTCTCCTCGTTTGGACGGCGCAGGCGCGTGCTTTTGCCTGATCTTGAGCTTCTCGCTGATGACAGGCCCTTCGTTTGCGCAAGAACCGCGTAAAGACAAGGACGCGCAGGCGCAGGGCAGCACGGGATCGGCCACAGGCGTTCCGAGACCCGCCGTTAAGGATGCACTCTCCCGCCCGATCACCGCAGGTGGCTTCGTAAGCGGCGCCCCAGTGGTGTTTGCTGACATCACAAAACAGTCGGGCCTTGGTAAATTCCGGCATATTTCGGGAACTCCGGCGAAGGAGACGATCCTTGAGACCATGGGCTCGGGTGTAGCTCTGCTCGATTACGACCATGATGGCTGGTTGGATATCTATCTTGTCAACGGTTCGACTTTTGCTGCCATGAAAGGCCTCGAGCCCGCGCCACGCGCAATGTTGTTGCACAACAATCACGATGGAACCTTCACTGATGTAACCGATAAAGCGGGTGTCGCGAACGAGCGGTGGGGATTTGGCGTGGCTGTCGCGGACTTCGACAACGACGGGTGGCCGGACATCTACGTAGCCAACTTCGGCAAAAATCGCCTGTATCACAACAATCGAGACGGCACATTCACCGATGTGGCCGAAAAAGCCGGTGTGGCTCTTGGAGGATGGTCCACCGGGCCCACATGGGGCGACTACGATCATGATGGACTGCTCGATTTGTTTGTACCGGGCTATGTGAAATTCGATCTGAATCATCCGCCGATTTCCGGGCAGGGCACAATTCCTTCCAATTTTTGCCAGTTTCGCGGCATCACCGTCATGTGCGGCCCTCGTGGCATTCCAGGAGAAGCGGACCACCTGTTTCACAATAATGGCAATGGCACCTTTACCGATGTAAGCGTAAAGGCTGGCGTGGCGGACCAGCACGGCTCGTTCGGGATGTCCGCGGTGTTTGTGGATGTGGACGACGACGGCTGGCTGGATCTCGCGGTCGCCAACGACTCCACAACAAACTATCTGTACCGCAACAAACATGACGGAACGTTTGAGGACATTAGCTATTCTTCGGGATTCGCTCTCAGCGATGATGGCAGGGAGCAGGCCTCTATGGGTATTGGCGTAGCCGATTACAATCGCGATGGAAAAGTAGATTTTTTCATTACGACATTTTCGGACGACTACAAAACTCTCTACAGAAACGACGGGGGCGGAAATTTTTCGGATGTTTCTTACGGAGCCGGTCTGGCGGATGCGACCATACCCTTCTTGTCCTGGGGCGCTGGATTTCTGGACTTTGACAACGACGGTTGGTTGGATTTATTCATCGCCAATGGGCATGTTTATCCACAAGTGGACAAGCAAGACTGGGGAACTACCTGGGCCGAACGCCCGCAACTGTTTCGCAATGTGGACGGATCGAAATTCAAGGAAGTGCCGCCAGCCACAGGCAGCGGGATGGCTGCAGTTGTTCCCGCGCGAGGAGCTGCGTTCGGCGATCTCTTCAACGATGGGCATATTGATGTGGTCGTGAACTGCATCGATTCTCCACCACTGCTATTGCGGAATGTCGTGAAAAACGGCAATCACTGGCTGGGACTCAAGCTTGTCGGAACTGGGCGGAGTCCAAAAGACGCGATTGGTGCAAAGGTGTTCCTGACCGCTGGGGGCGGACGCGAACGTGCCGATGTTTTCAGCGGAGCGAGTTACATGTCGAGTTCCGATCTCCGGGTTCATTTTGGATTAGGTACAGCCAAAACGATCGAGTCACTGGAAATTGACTGGCCGGATGGTGTAAAGCAGAAGCTGGATGTGGCCGCTTTGAATCGTGATGGCCTCGATCGGATCATAGAGATCGACGAAGAAAATCCCAAAAAGTGAATGGCGGTCAAAAAGAGTAGGGGACAAAATGCGGCAAGGAACCGTTAACGTACACGTTAACTAAATCGATTTGCCTTGGGCTTTCCGCAGAGGAGGACTTATTCGGGTTCTTGGCATAGATGTCGGAACTGGCGGAACTCGCGCCGTAGTTGTGGACGAAACGGGTAGCATCCTGGGCTCTGCCACAGAGGAACACGCCTCCTTCGCCAGCCCAAAGCCAGGCTGGGCGGAGCAGGACCCTCGGGACTGGTGGCGCGCCACCGCCATCGCCGTTCGTGGCGCTTTAACGAATGCGAATCTCTCCGGGGAAGCAATCTCTTGCGTTGGATTTTCCGGGCAGATGCACGGAGCGGTGGTGCTCGATGATTCCGGTGAGGTAATTCGACCCGCGTTAATCTGGTGCGACCAGCGCACGCAGTCGCAGTCCGAACAACTGCTTCAGCAATTCGGGCTCGAGCGCCTGATCCGGTTGACCTGCAATCCCCCGCTTACAAATTTCACGCTGACGAAACTTCTGTGGATCCGCGAGCACGAACCAAAACTTTGGGATCGCGTGCGCAAGATAATGCTCCCCAAAGATTATGCGCGCTACCGGCTCACCGGCGAGACCGCTACTGATATGGCAGATGCGTCCGGAACTTTGCTCCTGGATGTCGCCAAGCGCGCCTGGTCGGCGGAAATCTTGAAGGAAACGTCGATTGATTCGACTTTTCTTCCGAAACTTTTCGAATCGCAGGAAGTCTGTGGACAGATCTCCAAGTTGGGAAGCTCCGAAACCGGATTAAAGCCTGGTACTCCGGTCGTGGCCGGTGCGGGCGACCAAGCCGCTGGTGCGGTTGGCATCGGTATCACCAAACCGGGGATCGCCAGCGCCACGATTGGAACTTCCGGTGTGGTTTTTGCGGCCACCGACCGGCCGACGCTGGACCCCGAAGGTCGGCTGCATACGTTTTGCCACGCGATTCCCAATCGTTGGCATGTGATGGGAGTGACGCAGGCTGCGGGGCTTTCGCTGAAATGGTTCCGCGAGCAATTTGGAACGGCTGGAAATAAGAGTGGAACTGGTTACGATCGGTTGTCCGAAGAAGCGGCAGGAGTTGAGCCGGGATCAGGCGGGGTGTTCTGGGCTCCCTATCTGATGGGGGAGCGTACACCGCATCTTGATCCCGATGCGCGTGCGGCCTTTGTTGGCTTATCGGCTTCACACACTCGCGCGCACATGGTGCGTGCCATCCTCGAAGGAGTCACGTTCAGCCTGAAGGACACGTTCACGATTTTTGAGCAGATTGGTGTCCCGGTCCGGCAGATCCGGCTAGGAGGCGGCGGAGCGCGATCTCCTCTCTGGCAGCAGATTCAATCCGACGTATACGCCCAAGAAGTCGAGATTCTTGCTGCGGAAGAAGGCGCGGCGTACGGTGCGGCGATTCTTGCGTGCGTAGGCGCAGGTGGTTGGAGTAGCGTGGACCAGGCGTGCGATTCCGTCGTGCGTGTCGTATCGCGAATTGTTCCCGATCCGAAGAGCGGTGCGACGATGAAAAAGTCCTACCGGACTTACCGCCGAATCTATCCCGCGCTGCATTCGATTCAGCAGGAGACGGGTGGGACGCACGAAGACTGAGAGAGAAAGTACACGCGCGTCAGACCCGAGGCATCAACTGTCATTTGGCGCGCCTGAATTCACTTCAGGCGAATCTTTTCGTGTAGCGGGAAATTCTGCGAAGAACCGCCGACGAAAAAGGTGTACTCACCCGGAACCAGCTTCCACCTATCCGTTGACTCGTCGTAAACCGACAAATATCGGGGATCGATTTGAATTTTCATCTCGCGCGACTCGCCGGCCTCGAGCGAAACTTTGCTCCAGCCCACGAGGCGTTTCGGAGGTTCCCCGGCTTCGGCGGGCAGAGCGGCGTATACTTCCGCGACTTCCATCCCGTCGCGCCGTCCAGTGTTTTTCAGTGAAAATTTCACTGCGACCGGATTGCTCCCGTCCACTTTTAGTCCGGAATAGTCAAAACCGGTGTAAGAGAGCCCGAATCCAAACGGAAACAGCACATCTTTATGTTCGGCGTCGTACCATTTGTAGCCAACCTTGAGGCCTTCGTCATAGTGCACTTCAAACGTCGGCTTCGCCTCGCCGGTTTTCATGATGGCGTCGATGCCCAGTTGGTCGGGAGTGGGTCGTATGAGCGTTGGGTGTGGCAGGTCCGCTTCCGATCGGGGGAAGGTGATGGGCAACTTGGCGGATGGATTCACGTCTCCAAACAAAACGTTGGCGACCGCATCCGCGCCTTTGCTTCCCGCATACCACGCTTCGAAAATGCCACCAACCTTCCCGGCCCATGGCATGGTCACCGCCGAACCGGTTTCCAGCACCACTACTGTGTGTGGATTCGCCGCCGCGACCTGCTCGATCAACGCATCCTGATTGTCGGGCAAAGAAAGATTCGGCAAATCGAAGTCCTCACTGGTCCATTGGTAAACAAAAACCAGCGCGACGTCTGATTTCCTGGCCAATTCCGCCGCAGCAGACGGATTTTCTCCCGAGTTGAACTCCACACTTGCTCCGCTGGCCAGCGCACGAACCGCCTTCAAAGGCGATGTCGGAAACCATATGTGCGCCTTCCACTCTGGTGAGAAGGCACCCTGAGGATCCACCTGCGCCGAACCTCCGCCAGAGATCATGCCCATATCGGAGTGCGGCCCGATTACTGCGATGGAACGGATTTTGTTTCGGTCCAGCGGAAGGAGATTGCGCTCATTCTTGAGCAGCACGATGCTGTTTTCGGCCAAGCGCCGGGATACCTCGAAGCCGCCCTCAACGTCGACAACGCTCCTGTGGAGCGGATAATCGACGATACCCGAGGCAAATTCGGAACGCAGCACGCGACGCACATGTTCATCCAGTTCCGCTTGCGGGACCTTACCGCTTTGTACCGCCTGTTTCAGCTTTTCACCGTAGAAATCCGCGAGCGGCTGTTCGAGATCGAGCCCCGCGGCAGAAGCTTTCACCGTGCTATGCGTGCCGCCCCAATCGGAGACTACAAATCCCTTGAAGTTCCAATCCTTGCGCAAGATGTCGGTCAACAGGTAGCGATTTTCACAAGCGTAAACCCCGTTGACCGCGTTGTAGGAGCACATCACCGCGGCGGGATCTCCCGTTTCGATACCGATCTGGAAGGCAAGCAGATCGCTTTCTTGCATGGCCCGTTTGCCGATGATGGAGTTTACTTCGTTGCGGCCGGATTCCTGGTCGTTCACGGCATAGTGCTTGATGTCGCCGATGACGTGCTGCGCTTGCTCGCACTTGATGCGATTGCCCACCATCGTTCCCGCGAGAATGGGATCTTCGCCTTGGTACTCAAAGTTGCGGCCGTTGCGGAGATCCCTCGTGACGTTCACGCCGCCGCCAAGAGTCATGTTGTATCCCTGGGCGCGCAATTCCCTGCCGATCAGCGCGCCATACTCGCACGCGGCGTGCGTGTCCCAGCTTGCGGCGCCGGCGATGGCGGAAGGCAATGCGGTGGAGTAGCGGCCATTTTCCGCGCTACTGCGGACTCCATAGGCAGCGTCACTCATCTGGATCATCGGAATTCCCAATCGCGGCACGCCCAGAGTAAATCCAGCGCCGCCATTTCCAAGATAGGCCCGGGGATTCGGGGGCCCCGGCCAGCCCAGCATTCCGTTGCCGTGTAGAAGATCAATTTTTTCGTCGAGCGTGAGTTCCTTGAGCACCATGTCCGCGCGCTGGTCGGGGGAGAGGCTCTTGTCCATCCAGGGTTTTTGGTCGCTGGGATGATTCTCTTTCTGTTTGTGTTTTGGGGCGGCCGAAAGGCCGGATCCAAGATAACTGGCCAGGAAAACCAGCGAAAACGTAATAAGTCTTCTGATCCAGCGCGGGAATCTCATCATTAGGGCTCCGAATGAAAAAATGGATGCACCGTGGCAAAGCGGCGGTCTGAGAAGATAGAGATACTTTTTCGTTACGTCAAGTTTCGCTGCGGCCGGATCGGCCAGCGCGATTAAATTCAGCTTTCGATGTGTGGTAGTGTCTGCAAGGAGCGCCATGCGCCATGCCTGTTCGCACCATCATTGAACCCTTTCGGATCAAGAGCGTCGAACCCATTCGGCCTACCTCGCGCGAAGAACGCCAAAAGCGCATCGAGGCCGCCGGCTACAATCTTTTTCTCGTTCCTTCCGAAGATATCCTCATCGACCTGCTTACCGATTCCGGCACCTCCGCCATGTCCACCGAACAATGGGCAGCCATGATGCGCGGCGACGAATCGTACGCGGGATCGCCGAGCTTCACGCGGTTTCGCGATTCCGTGCAAGCTATTTTTGGTTTTCGCAACGTAATTCCCGCGCATCAGGGCCGTGCCGCGGAACGCATTCTTTTCAACGTGATGTGCTCGAAGGGCGACATCGTCCCTAACAACACGCACTTTGACACCACGCGCGCAAATTGCGAATTCGTCGGCGCGACGGCGTTGGACCTGCCCATTCCCGAAGCCAAGGAGCCATCGAGAGTTCATCCCTTCAAGGGCAACATGGACACCGCCCAGCTTAGTAAGTTGATCGAAAAAGAAGGCGCGAAACGCATCCCGCTGGTGATGTTAACAGTCACTAATAATTCCGGCGGGGGGCAGCCCGTCTCCATGGCCAACATTAGCGAGGTGAAACAAATCTGCCACAAGCATGGAATTCCGTTGTACATCGATGCGTGTCGCTTTGCAGAAAACGCCTATTTCATCAAGCTGCGCGAACCCGGCTACGCGGAAAAGACACCCAGGGAAATTGCTCGCGAAATGTTTTCCTATGCGGATGGCTGCACCATGTCCGCAAAAAAAGACGGTCTCGCGAACATCGGCGGCTTCCTGTGCACCAATAACGACATCCTCGCGCAACAGGAACGTGATCTGCTGATTCTCACCGAAGGTTTTCCAACGTACGGCGGCCTAGCCGGCCGCGACCTCGAGGCCATCGCGGTGGGCTTGAACGAAGCGCTAGCCGAAGACTATCTGCACTATCGAATTGCGTCCACCGCGTTCCTGGGCAACCACATCGCGAAAGAAGGCGTACCGATCGTGCAACCGCCGGGCGGCCACGCCATATACATTGATGCGCGCGCGTTTCTGCCACACGTTCCCATCTCGCATTTCCCTGGCGTTGCCCTGGCGGTGGAACTCTATCTGGAGGGCGGCATCCGTTCCGTGGAGATTGGTTCGCTTATGTTCGGTGAGAATGCCCGCATGGATCTCGTGCGACTGGCGATTCCGCGCCGCGTGTATACTCAGAGTCATATTGAATATGTGGTCGAAATCATCCTGGACGTTTGGCGTCGCCGCGAAGAAATCTCCGGCTATGAACTGGTTCATCAAGCGCCTTTCCTGCGACATTTCACCGCGCGGCTAAAACCGTTGAAGGCGTAAGCGCCAATGCGAGTCTCGATTAATCCAGAACTGAAAGCCAATTCGCCTCACATAACGTTGGGTGTGGTCACGGCGAGCGTTCGCGTGGGAGATTCGCCCGCCGAATTGCTGGACGCGATGAGCGTGGCCGAAGCGAAAATCCACGAACTGCCGGAACCGCGCGCCGTGCTGGAAGCGCCGGCGATTCTCGCCACTCGTGCCGGATACCGCGCGCTTGGCAAGGATCCAGCTCGCTATCGAGGCTCCGCCGAAGCGCTGCTTCGCCGCGTGCTCAGCGGGAAAAATCTTCCACACATCAATGTAGTGGTGGACATCATCAATCTCGTTTCCGCGCACAGCCGTTTGTCCATCGGCCTATATGACCTCGGTAAAGTTGAAGGCGATATTGTGTTTCGCGCCGGCCGCGCGGGTGAATCCTACAAAGGCATCGGCAAATACGATCTCAACCTTGAGGATCTGCCGATTTTCAGCGATGCGCGCGGACCGCACGGCAGCCCCACCAGCGATTCCGAGCGCACCATGGTCACTCCGGAGACTACCCAGGTTGCGGCCATACTGATTTCCTTCGGCGGAAGTGAAAATCTCGACCGTTGGCTGCAAATGCTGGCGGATCTATTTCAGAAATATGCCGTGGGCCACGACCTCTCCGCCGAAATAATTACGTGAACCCCAACTCATTAATGCATCAGCATCAAATGCTTCACCGATGGGCGCCTTGGCTTCTCGGTCCGCCCGGTTTGGCGATTGCATTTTTATGGGGACTCGCCGAGGGCACGTTCTTCTTCATCATCCCGGATGTTTTTCTCTCGCTGGTTGCGATCCTGGATCTACGCCAATCGTGGAAACACATCCTCTGCGCGCTGCTTGGTGCAACTCTTGGCGGTGCGTTTCTGTTTAATTGGGCGCAGCAAAACCCTGGCGCTGCGCGCGCCGCCGTGGCCCACGTTCCGTTCGTCCGCGAATCGATGTTTGCTCAGGTGCGGGACGGTTATCGAAAAAACGGCGTTATGGCAATGGCTGTCGGTTCCGTGTCCGGTCTCCCATACAAACTGTACGCAGTAGAGGCGCCCAGGTATTGCGGTGCCACAACATTTCTACTCGCCTCTCCGCCCGCACGCGCCATTCGCTTCTTGCTCGTCTGGTTTGGATTCGGGGTCATCGCGGCTTGGCTCCGAAAGTCCCGGGGAACGCGCGTAGCGACGCTGCTAAAAATCTACGCGGCCATCTGGTTCACATCTTACGTAATTTATTGGGGAAGGATTCTCTCCGGCTGACGTTTCGGATAGGATGCAGTCACCCGCATGGCCAGCATCTACGACCTGAAGCCGAAATTTCAGGGCCTTCTGCGCCCGGTCACAAACGCTTTGGCACGCACAGGCGTTACCGCCAATCAGATCACTGCATTCGCGATGCTGCTTTCTTTGGCGGCCGGCGCGGCGATTTATTTCTCCCGTTCGCTCCGTGTGCTCCTGCTTCTCCCGCTGCTGCTCTTTCTTCGCATGGCATTGAACGCGATCGACGGAATGCTGGCGCGGGAGCATGATCAAAAAACTCCGCTCGGCGCGATCCTGAATGAGCTCGGAGATGTGTTCTCCGACGCCGCGCTCTATCTCCCGCTCGCGCTCATCCCGCCCTTCGATCCGACCCTGATTGCCCTCATCGTGATCCTCGCGGTCATCAGCGAAATGACCGGCGTACTCGGCGTTCCGATCGGCGCTTCCCGCCGCTATGATGGACCCATGGGCAAGAGTGATCGCGCATTCGTTTTCGGCGCGCTGGGACTGCTTCTTGGCTTGAACGCGCCGATTCTTCCAGCCGTCAAGCCTGTTCTCTGGATCGTACTCGTTTTGCTTTTGCTCACCATTCTGAATCGGGCTCGCTGCGCGTTGCGCGAGCTTCATGGCAGGTCTACTACTCGATGAGCGACGGCATTCATCCGATTGCGAGCCTTCTCGCAGCCGTCGCGCGTGGCGTCACCGGCGTGCAAGTGCAATGGGCTGGATGTCAGCCTGACGTGAAGCAGCGCATTTATTTTGCGAATCATACCAGCCATCTTGATTTCGTGGTGCTGTGGTCCGCATTGCCGGCGGAAATTCGCGCGCTCACGCGTCCCGTCGCCGCCAAGGATTACTGGGAAGAGACGCCGCTACGGCGCTATCTCAGCGAGAACGTTTTCAAAGCGGTTCTCGTCGAACGGGGCGGCGCAGCAAGGGCGAAAACCCACGATGAGCCGCACTTCGCCGGCAGGCACCTGATGGACGATCTCGTCAACGCGCTCGGCACGAAAAATTCGATGATTCTTTTCCCGGAAGGCACGCGCGGAGACGGCAAACAACTCGGCGAGTTCCGCGGCGGTTTATACCATCTCGCGCATCGACGCCCAGACGTGGAACTCGTGCCTGCCTATCTGGAGAATCTGAATCGTATTCTTCCCAAGGGAGAAATTTTCATGGTCCCCATGCTGAGCCTGCTCACTTTCGGGAGGCCCCTGCACGTCGAGCCAGACGAAGAAAAAAATGCCTTCCTCGAACGCGCGCGCGAAGCAGTCAGCAGCCTTCGCCGGATTGGACCCGTCTGATGCTGCAAGCCTTCCACGACGCGAAACTCATGTGGCTTTTTGGCGGTGTCTTGTTTCTGCTGCTGATTTCCAGCTTCGTCGGCGGCATCCTGAAGAGCCGCCGCAAAACGGACGCCAGCCGCGCCACCATCGACAACCTGAACGCTCGCATTCGCGCCTGGTGGAAGATGTGCGTGATCTTCGGAGTTTCGCTGCTCGTCGGGCCCATCGGTTCGCTGATTCTCTTCGGGATTATTTCATTTCAGGCGATGCGCGAATATATGACCCTGGTACCCACGCGGCGCGGCGATCACCGCACGCTGTTCTGGAGTTTTTTCGTGATCATGCCCTTGCAGTACTACTTGATTGGCACCCAGTGGTACGGATTTTTCGCGATTATGATTCCCGTTTTTGCGTTTGTGTTCGTGCCCACACGAATTGCTCTCTCCGGAGAGACCGACCATTTCCTGGAGCGCGCGGCGAAGATCCAGTTTGGCATCACGATTTGTGTGTATTGCCTGAGCTATGCGCCAGCGCTGCTGCTTCTGCACATTCCCGGCTTTGAAGGCCGCGACGCGCGGCTGCTGCTCTATCTCGTTATCGTCGACCAGATAAGCGACGTACTTCAGTACGTCTGGGGAAAACTCATCGGCAGGCGCAAAATTGCATGGCGAGTCAGTCCCAACAAAACGTGGGAAGGTTTCGTTGGTGGCGTTCTTACGGCTACGGCGCTGGGCGCGGCGCTTTGGTGGGCAACACCTTTCACGCCGGTGCAGTCCGCCGCGCTATCGTTCACCATTTGTATTTTAGGTTTCTGTGGCGGTTTGGTGATGAGCGCGATCAAGCGCGACATCGGCATCAAGGATTTTGGCGTGGTTATCGAAGGCCATGGCGGCGTCCTCGATCGCATCGATTCCCTATGCTTCGCCGCCCCGATCTTCTTCCATCTGGTCCGCTATTTCTTCGTGCCGTAAGACTGTCCGCGGCAAGTATCGGTCGGGTTACCTTCAACGAGAAACCGGCTCGACGCTCTCATCATTAATCGTCATCCGCGATTTGAAGAGTCCCCGCGCCGCCAACAATTCCGCATTCAGCAATGCAGCGCCCGCCGCCCCCCGCACCAGATTGTGCGAAAGCAGCGTGAGCTTCACATCAAATAGCGGACACTCCCGCACGCGCCCCACAACCGCCGCCATCCCATGACCCGTGTTCACATCCTTGCGCGGTTGCGGACGGTCTTCCTCATCCAGCACCACAACAGGCCGTTGCACCGCGGTCGGCAGCGAAGCAAGTTCCGCCGACACCTCGAACTCCCGTAACGCCTGCCGTACTTCATGCAGGGTCGCCGTTTTCTTCAGCCGCAGCGAAACACATTCCGTATGGCCATCCACCACCGGGACGCGGTTGCAGTGCGCACTGATTCCCAATCCCGCTTCGATGAACCGCGTGCCATCCCACTTCCCCAGCAGTTTCTGCGGCTCCGTTTCCATTTTTTCCTCTTCGCCGCTGATGAACGGCACCACGTTGCCCAGAATATCCAGCGACGCCACTCCTGGATAGCCCGCACCGGACGCAGCTTGCAGCGTCGTGACGAAGATCTTCTCCAATCCAAACGCATCCGCAAGCGGCTTCAGCACCAGCACCAATCCCGCCGTCGAGCAGTTCGGATTCGTCACGATAAATCCGGTACCGTATCCGCGTTTTTTCTGCTGCAGGGGAATTGCGTCCACATGTGCGGCGTTGACTTCCGGAATCAGCAGCGGCACGTCCGCATCCATGCGGTGATTTTTGGAATTGCTGACCACCGGGTACCCCGCCTTGGCGAACTGCTCTTCCGCCTCGCCCGCTACCGAGGAATCCAGCGCCGAAAATACAAAATCGCATTCCAGATTCGGCGTCAGGTCCTTAACCACTAGTCCCCTCGCTCCCTCAGGAATCGGTCCTTCCAGATGCCAGCGAGCGGCTTCCACGTATTTTTTCCCTGACGAGCGCCCGGACGCGGCCACTTCCGTCAACACGAACCAGGGATGATTCGCCAGCAATTTCACCAGCCGCTGACCCACCATTCCGGTCGCGCCCAGTACTCCGGCTCTCCATTTCCTTCCATTTGGCGGCAAGCTCATCGCCCACCTCGCCCGCAGAAATTACGGAGATCGTTCGATGCTTCGGCGTCGTTTTTCTCTTTCGTTTGCGCGTTCATTTCCACTGCTCCTTGTTTGCGTTCCGCGGAAGCGTCTCTGGAGTGGCCTTAAATGAAAAAACCCACCGCCAGGTTCGCTTCTGGCGGTGGGTTGGAAACTTTTGCTTGCCTGCTAGCCGTTTCTCCCGTCGCCCGAAGCGTTGGTAGTGACCGTAGTCGTTGCGGTAATCGTCACTACAATCATCGTGACCGGCTTGCCGGTCACGGAAAGGGCGTTCTGGCTGGAGTTCGCTAGCACGTCAAAAAGATACCATACCACCGCCAAATTCCAAGGTGAATTTCTCGTCGAGAGAAGCGGGATGTATAGCAGCTACTCAGGCGTTGAAAATCAAACTGGAACAGGTCAATCCAGACTCCGCCTTTTGCAGCTCCGAGATATCCAGCGACTCCACCCGAAATCCCTGCGCGGCTATTTTTTCTCGGGTCTTCGGAAAAGATGCGGGAAATACCACTGTCTCGCCAATCGCCAACGCATTTCCCGCGTGCGGCTCGCTGGCGTCCACATCCACCCAATCGAATCCTTCCAGTCGCTTCCAATCGAACCATTCCCGGTTGCCGAGCAGCGTATTTCCTCCCAGTAAAGTCACTGCCGATTTCAGGTGCAAGCAGCCCGTCACGGACACTGCGGTCACGTCATATCCAAACATCGCCAGGATCACCGCCAGTTGCCGAATGCCTTCGGGATTTGATCTCTGGGTCACGCCCACAAACACTTTCTTGCCAACGCGCAACACGTCTCCGCCTTCCAGCGTCCCAGGCAGCTTTATGTGTTTTAACATGCGGAATTTTTCCAGCGCACTCGCCAGCGAAGCGGCCTCCTTGCGCCGAGTTTCCGTGCCCAGCGTGCAGATCACGGCAAGTTCGTCTAGTACCATCGCGGGATCTTCCACGAACATCGAGTCTGGAAGTTCCAGCTCTTCGGGCAGCGAAATGACGCGCGCGCCCAGCTTCTCCAGCGCTTCTTCGTACTTGTGATGTTGCGCTCGTGCCTTTTCCCGGTCGATCGGCTTGCGCGGAATAAAACTAAGTTCGCAGTCCACAATCGCGGAACTCACAGCGCGTGTAATGGCGGTCAGCATGCTGTGAATCTAGCAGAGAACCGTTCGCCGCGAATAGATGTTCCGCAGGGCTACCAAAGGCCGCCGTTGTGAGGGCACCTGATTCTAAGTAAACTCTAGCGTTCGCTTGCGGCGCCAGGTTCGTCAAAGGAGATTCACGAAATGTCAGACGGAATGCGCAGAGGCCTCGCCGTTCTTATAGTGCTTGCCGGAGCCGTCCTTCTCTGGTTCACGGGCCATGCCGATCAGGATGCACAAACGGCTAAAAACGACGTGGACGCTACAATCGCGGCCACCCGTGAACATGCGGTGGAACAGGATCCACGACTGCGCGGAACGTATCGTTTCGAACGTGGCGGCTGGATTTTCGTTCATCTCGAGGGCGACCCCGCCTCCATCGGCTTCCAACACGGTTATATCCTCGCCCCGGAAATCGAAGACGCCTTCCCCGCCATCAGCGCGACAATGACTCACGAAGCAAACCGCGACTGGGCTTTCTTCCGCGAAACCGCCCGCGAAATGTTGTGGCCTAAAATTGACCAGGAATATCAGCAGGAGTTGCAGGGCATCGCTGAAGGTCTAAACGCCCGCACTGGCTCTCAGCTCGACGTTTACGACATCGTGGCTATGAATTCGTTTGAAGAGCTGCCGGATTATTATGTCGCTTGGCTGAACAAGCAGAAAAAAACTCCCAACGCGCCGAACCTCAAGAGCCCCGGCAACTGCAGCGCGTTCGTCGCCACCGGAAGCTGGACCAAGGACGGCAAGATCGTCATCGCGCACAACAACTGGACCAACTATGTAAACGGCGAACGTTGGCGCATCATTTTCGATATCCAACCCACAAACGGCTACCGCATGTTGATGGACGGTTTCCCTGGCGTTATCGTCAGCAATGACGACTTCGGTATCAATAGCGACGGCCTCATGGTCACCGAAACGACCATCACGCAGTTCGAAGGCTGGGATCCCAAGGGCAAAGCTGAATTTGTGCGCGCCCGCAAAGCGCTGCAATACGCCGGATCCATCGATGAGTACACCAGGATCATGCTAGACGGGAACAACGGCGGCTACGCCAACGACTGGCTGCTCGGCGATCGCAAGACCGGCGAAATCGCGCAACTCGAACTCGGATTGAAAGCCTATAAACTTTGGCGCACCAGGGACGGCGTCCTCGCAGGCTCAAACTGGGCGCGCGATCCCAAAGTCATCAAACAGGATGCGCCGGGTTTCGACCCAAATAATCGCGAAAGCTCGCCAAACGCGCGCCGCGTTCGTTGGGAGGAAATCCTCAACCAGAATAAAGGCAAGATCGATGTCGACTTAGCACAACAAATGCTCGGCGATCACGCGGATAGCGTTCAGAAAAAGGAAGAAGCCAACGAGCGTACTCTCTGCGGACACGTTGACGCGTCGTCACGCGGTGTTTCCATCTGGGCCTGGGCGCCGTTTTATCCCGGAGGCGCAGTGCAGGCGAAAGCCGCTGATGCCACCATGGCCAAGGAAATGCGCCTTGTCGCGCGCATGGGTCATCCCTGCGGAGCTGATTTTCTCGCGAAGCCGTTTCTTGCCGCGCATCCCGAATACAACTGGCAAGAGCCATATCTGCGGGACATGAACGCCGGACCATGGACCGAATTTCGCGCCGGCGACCAACTAGAACACGCCAAGTAACGGTTTCGTGAGCGGCCGGTTGATGCGGTTTGTAGGCGCATGGCTTTAGCCATGCCAGCAAACTAAAAACTGAAGCGCCATCAACTGATAGTGCGCGCCAGATTTTTTGTCTAGCTCGTCTGCTCACCTCTGCGTCTGCGCCCGGGCGCTCTGCATCCGCGCCTTTCCCCCAGGCGCTCGCTCTTCCGCTCCCCCGGGCAAACAATACCGGTACGCGGCGTACGTCATATCGAACGCGGCATCCCAGGAGACGCCAGCCACTTTTTCGCGCGCCGCGTTACCCATCTTTTTCAGTAGTGCTGAGTCCTGAATCAACTCCACCGCCTTCCGCACGAATTCCTCATCGCTCGACGTCACGTATCCGGTGATGCCAGGGATCACCAGGTCTTTCGGACCGCCTTCGTTCGTCACCACCGACGGCACGCCCGACGCTGCTGCCTCCTGAATCACGTTGCCAAATGTATCGGTCCGCGAGGGGAACACAAACAGATCCATGTTCGCGTAAGCCCGAGCCAGATCCTCTCCACGCAACACACCGGGAAATTCCGCGAGTGCCATGTTCTGCCGAAGCCATTCCACTTCGCTTCCGTGTCCCACGATAACAATGCGAAAGTCGCCGATTCCACGCTTCTTCAATTCCTTCTCAATTTCCGCCAACAACCGCACGCCCTTTTCCGGCGTGATCCGCCCGGCAAATCCCAGCCGCCGCACGGCATCGTTCACCGTTCTGCGCTTAGGATTGAACAGCTCCGCATCCACGCCGCGGGGCATCAAAAACGACGGCGTTTTTAGTTCTTTCTCCAGCCATTCCACTTGCGACTGCGTCGGAGCCAGCGTCACTTTTGCCATCCCGTAAAACCACAACAGAAGCCGCAGGCCGCGATCCTGAGACCAGGCTACCGTCGGATCGACCACGGCATTCGGCAGAAGACCGATCATCTTGTTCAGCCGCCGCGCGACAAATTGGTGAAAGTTCGTGTGCCAGGAAGCCACCAGCGGAATTTTCAGTGTCCGGCATAGATATGCGCCAAGCTGTCCTAGCTCGCCGGGGCTGGTGATGTGAATTACGTCGGGCTTGAACCGCAACACTTCGTTTCGAATACGTGAAAGGTGCCGCCAGAAAAAGAGGTCGTACTTGAGGTCTTTCTCAATCGGAAAACTCAGCAAGCCCCGCTTCACTTCCACGCGGCGCACGCTTCCTTCTTCCTGTTCACCGGGTCGCAATCCTCCGTGAATGGCCAACATCGGGAAGTTGTGCCGGTTCGCGTACGCTACCAGTTGCCGCGCCGTCAGGGCCACCCCGTTGATTTCGTGAAATGTCTCACAAAACAGGGCCACCCGCGGGACTGAAGTCATATCCCTCCTTCTTCATTCCCCAAAAACGGCAGCCGTAATGCCGGACGCAGCGCCGGGCTGGCCGCCAGCGCCATCACCCAGCGGAATTTGTCGATGACGCGATGGAAGCGTGTCCCGGTGAATTGCGAAAGCGGCGTGGCGCTTCCATTTTCTTCAATAAACACGCGGCTCATCCAATGCCGCCGGCCAAATTCTCCCGGGGCATCCGCTAGAGCATGCCACGCATTCTCCAGCAGCCGCAACTGCAGCGGCTCGAAGAAGTGCGGCATAAGCATGATTTCGCTGTGCCGGTCTTCCCGCAATTCCCTCGCAAATTCGTCGAACGTCGCGGCTCGCGTCACGTTAAGAACCGCGTTCGGTTCGCAGCCGTGACGATCTCCGCCGGAGACGACTGGTAATCCGATTTCCTCGCCAAGTCTGACCACTTCGCGATTTTCGCGCCGGGAGCGCATGCCGTTCAATTCCACCGCGTGCAGCATCCCGCGATATTTCTCCAGGAAAAGCTGCAACACCCGCCGATGGCGCTCCGGCCCTATCGCTTCCGCGTCCCAAAAAGGATGGTTGAGGATAATCAGGCTGTTCGGCTCATCCGCAAGTCCACGAAATAATTCCTCAAGCTTCCCTTCGTCAGGAGCAGCGGTGAACTTTTCAAATTCCTTCATCCATTCCGTAGCCCGCGCTAGCGGCAAATTGTGCACGCCGATGTGAAATTCCGTCTCCTCGAACGGCACCGTCCACTCCACGGAGATCGGCGTCTGCTGCATGCCATCCAACAATTTCAGGTGCAGCCCAGCTTCGATGCTGTCGTGGTCCGAAAGCGAGACAATCGCCGGGAGTTTTAGTTGCTCCCGAATCTGCCTGCGTTCCAGCTCATACGCTTCTCGCGGGGATAGTGGCGGCGTCCAGTAAAAAGTGTCGAAATCGAAAATGCGTTTTTCGTACAAATGCAACCGGCCAATCTCTCGTTCCAGAATGAAGTGGCCCAGCGGCACCCTGGCAATGTAAGTCGGCAGCCGCCCAAGATATTCCTTCGAATGCATCGTATGGCTATGAAGAGAAACGCCGGCTTGGTAGGTCATCGCCAAGTCGGCCGGTGCGTCAAAACGGAAAAGGCGAGTAAGGCCGCTTACCATGGCACTCTCCGTGCGGAAACGGTCGTTGTCCCGGTAACTTTCTGTGGAAATCGTAGAAAATCCCTGTTACCGAGGCATGACATGAACGTCAAGATTCGTCGGTACATTTACTGATTGGACACTTCAGAACCTCGGCTTTACTGCGCGGTATGCAACGGTTTTCGCCTTTGTTTTATTGGTGAAACAACGTGTCTGTTCAAAATGGAACAGCGCTTCATGCTTAATTGCGCAAATATTTTCTCCATTTCAACTTTGTGTCAAATCTGCGTAACAACTTACTGGTAATGTCTCCGCATGTTTTACCGTCTGGTTAGGCTCACCAATTGCTGAGACAGGTGCTGAGGCGATAGTAGCCGAGTTAGAGGTCACCAATAGTATGAGAAAAACCAATCTCATCCGCGCCGTGCTGCTGCCTATTTTGATTTTGATTGCCTTCAACGCGACTTCCGCCACCGCGGACCGCCAGCCCATCGCGGAAGCCCTGCGCTGGGTTCGCTCTTCACCTCGCCAGGCCGTGCAGTACGACTACATCATGACCGCGCGCGTCCGCCTCTTGTTTTTCTGGGCTGGCAAGGATGACGTCGGTGGCGGCTATATTCGGCGTGCCGTTTCGGATAGCGACCCGCATCAGGAATTCTTCCAGGTCCTCTTTGGAAGCGACCCGGAAAAAGCTCCCCGCGCCATCAATCGCTGGGGTGCCGGAACAGAAGTCGCCTGGCACAAGGACCCCGTCTCGCCATCCACGGCGAATCATGAAGATGTCTTGGCCAGCGCTTTCTTCGGTTTCATGAAAGGGTCCAAGGGAAAATCCGCATCGGAGATGCAGGAGGAATTAAAGAAGGAGAAGGAACAAGGCCTCCACTCCTTCACGGGCATTTTGAGCCGTGTCGATCGCGCCAACGCAATTTCGCTGGTCGTGCCGTTGCAATCGGATACCGATTTCAACTTGCACCAATACGCCACCGCCGAACCGCTTATGTTCGAGAATCTTGGCAATTCCAGCCGGCCCCTGCGAACTTTGCAGGATGCTTCACGATGCCCGCGTTCCGAAGCGTTCCTCGGGACCATCGCCGAAATGATGGAAGCGGCGTTGGACGCCCAGCCCGCGCCCCTATCCCGCTGCTACGTTTACGACGCGCAGGAAAACATGCTGACCGTCGAAAGTATCGCTCCGGTTGCGAAGCTAGCCGTTCAGCTCCATGGCCCGAACAACACGACTCTCCTCGACACCGTCCAGGAGAATCTGCTGCAACTCGATTTCGTCTCCACCAGCAAACTGACCGGCAAACAATCCTACTTTTCGATTTTGTGCGGCACCAAAGGCGACCTTCGCGGTGTTCCCGTACAAATTCGCTATCAGCCGAATTGGTGGTTTCAAGTGATCCTGAATCTTCGACCTTCGAAAACTTCAGAACCCCCGAGCACCGTCGCGTTACGCTGACACCGACTCCCAATATTTACCGCCCCTCGCTTTCGGGAACTACTTCCACTTCCACGCTCGAGGGATACTTCGCCGACCGATATATCTTCTGCGTCGCTTTCTGATAGTCCGATTCCTTCGCCTCAAAAATGTTGGAGACGAATTTTTGCGGGTTGCGATCGTACAGCGGGAACCACGAGCTTTGCACCTGCACCATAATGCGGTGGCCCTTCTTGAAAACATGGTCCGCGGTGTGCAGGTCAATCGTGTACGGCGTCACCTCGCCCGCCACAATTGGTTCCGGCTTTTCGTAGGAGTTGCGATACCTGCCGCGAAAAATTTCATCCGCGATCATCAATTCGTAGCCGCTTAACTTCCAGTTCTCTTCTACTTTTTGCGGATACACATCAATCAGCTTCACCACCCAGTCGCTATCTGTCCCGCTCGTGGACGCAAAAATCTTGGCGGTCACTTGCCCAGCGATAGTGACGTCCTCCTTCAGCTCGTCCGTCTCCCAGCTCAGCACGTCCGGCCGGTCGTTTACAAAGCGCTGGTCCTGCACCAGCCAGGTGTACCAGCTCCCTGGATGATCCTCCGGATACGTCATGTCCACGGGACGATGACGATAGGGCACCGGATGCGTCGGATCGCTGATATACGCATCGAAGTCTTCCGCGCGCTCCGTCTTTGCTGGGTCGAACGAAAGCTTTCCATCTTCCCGTAGGTAGAGATTTTCTGTTTTCGCGTCGCTTGGCGGCCACGAGTCGAAGTTCGTCCACACGTCGCTGCCAGTCTGGAACAACAGCGCCTCTTTCACCGGCTGCGAGCCTTTGTCGTGCAACCAATACGCGAACCACGGCGCTTGCACTTTCTGCCGGAAGTACACCGCGGTGTCCGAATGGAAAGGAATCTCGCCCAGCGAATTCCCTTTGCCCCGCTCCCACCCACCGTGGTTCCATGGGCCGACTACTAGATAATTCATGTGCGTTTTGTCGGTCTTTTCCAGGTTGGCGTACGTGCGCATCGGACCATAGAAGTCTTCCTGATCCCACCAGCCCGCCACATTCAGATTCGGTACCGTAGCTTGCTTCAACGCGTACTCAATTGCATGACGTTTCCAAAAATCGTCATAAGTTGGGTGTTTAACAAAGTTCGCCCAGGTGGGAATGTTTCCGTGAAAATACCGCGCATTCGCATTAGACAACACGCCCAGCCGCAGATACCAATCGAACAAATCGAAGCTGTCGAATGCGAAACTGAAATTCTCTTTGGAAGTTTCCATCAGCGCCGAATACTCGAATCCGTAGCTCAACCGGAACGCGCCGTTATGAAAGAAGTCATCGCCCATCCAGGCGTCGCCCATGCACGCCTGTTCGGAAACTGCCTTCAGCGCGGGATGCGGATTCACCAACGCCATCGCCGCCAGAAAACCACCATAGGAAATTCCCGCAATTCCCACGCGCCGGTTGTTGTTCGGCACATTCTTGATCAGCCAGTCGATCGTGTCGTACGTGTCCGTGCTTTCATCGGTGCCCTTCGCATCGCTTGGATCGTGTATCGCGCGATTCATTTCGAACCCGCCTTCCGAACCATACCGGCCGCGGATATCCTGCATCACGAAAATGTATCCGTCCGCCCACATGTCTGAATAGCCGTACAACAGCGGGCTGAAACCCTTGTCCGCGGCCGAAATACCATAGGGCGAGCGTTCCATGAAGAGGGGCAACGCCACGGCGGCCTGCTTCGGCGTGTAGATTTCCGTGTGCAGTTTCACACCGTCCCGCATGGGGATCATCACTTCGCGCTTCTCAAAAAGCTGCGCCAGGTCCGGACGTGCCGGTCTCTGTTCCTGTGCGACTGCACCGCCCGCCGCCGCAACCACGCCCACCAGCGCCAAAAAAGTCCAGAAAACGCGCATCGATCTCCTCACTCTCAAAATAATTACCATCGCAGCCAAAACTTCGCGAGCATACCACACTCATATTTAGACGTTCTGTCGGAATAGAGTTGTTGCTTCATTTGAGGCTACTTTGGAAGGTTCAGTCGAAGCGGAAATCTGGCACACGAACAATTGTGTTGACGTAACGAATTTGCGCCACTCACTCAGCGCGCTGTCTCCATGTCCGGCGCCGGAACCGTTGAGGAGGCGGCGCGACGCCTCAGGCGTTTTTCCGCGAATAAATAGCAGACGGTGATAAACACCAGAAACGGCGGCCCAGCAAGCAGCGTCACATGGAAACTCGGCACCCACCACGTAGAAGCCAGTACGCCAAGCAGCGTAACAATCCCAAAAAGCGAACTCCACGGCCCCGGCGGCGCAAACGTCAATATATTTCTCTTCTCTCGCAAAGCGGAGCGCCGAAAGGCAAGATGCGTCAACAGAATCGTGATCCAGGCAAACGGTCCGCCAAAAAAAGCCACTCCAATCATGAAAACGAACGCCGTGTTCGCGAAAAAATGCGCTAGAACAAGTGCCGCGGCCATCCCCACGCTGGAAGCAAACACCGCGGCAACCGGCATGCCGCGTCGATTCAATTTTCCGAGCGCTGCAGGAGCGTATCCGCCGCGCGATAAAGAAAAAAGCATCCGCGAAGCCAAGTAGACGTTGCTAGTCGCTGCGGACAACGCCGCGCTCAACACCACCAGGTTCATTATGTGCCCGGCGGCGGGGATCCCAACGATCTCGAACACCTTCACAAATGGACTCTCGCCCAATCCGATCTGATTCCAGGGCACTATCCCGACAACGATTCCCAATCCCACGGTGTAGAAAAGAATCAGCGTGAACAGCGTCCGTCGGAGCGCGCGCGGTACAGCCGTTTTTGGATCAGCCGCTTCACCCGCCGTCGCTCCAACGATCTCCAGCCCCATATAGCTGAAGATGGCCATGGTCACGCCCAGCCCCACCCCCGTCCAACCGTTGGGGAAAAAACCTCCGTGCGCTGTGTAGTTCGCCTTTCCGCTGCGCGGAAATCCCAGACCGAAAATCACCGCTGCGCCCAGCACCATGAAGACCGCGACGGTGACCACCTTGATCATCGCCAGCCAATATTCGACGCTCCCGAAACTCTCCACGCTGCGCGTGTTCACATAGATCATGGCCGCCGAAAATCCCGCGATCCACAACCACGGAGGCACATTCGGAAACCAGAATTGGCAATAAATCGCCGCCGCCACTACTTCACTGCCAATTATGACCACCACGCAGATCCAGTAGGTATACCGCAGCGCGAACCCGGCCCACCGATGAAGATAAATCTCCGCGAACAGTCCGAATGAACCAGCCGTGGGATGTTCCACGGACATTTCCGCCAGCGCCCACATCACCGTGAGCGCGACGACCGCTCCACCCAGAAAACTCAAAATCACCGCGGGCCCGGCAAGCCTCACTGAGATAGCGCTGCCGAGGAATAGCCCGGTGCCAAGTGTACAGCCCAAGCCGATCATCGCCACTTGGCGCGGAGAAAGTTTGCGGCGCAGCCCCGCTTCCCGTTGAACAATGTCGGCGGAATCGTGGGCGATTAGGGGCGCGCGTTCTGTTTGAAGATCGCTCATCGCGATTGGGGAGGCATCTTAGTCAGTTGGTTTGAGCGACCGTACGAATCCATCATATCGAAACGCATTCCGTCACTCAAAAAATCGCGCGATTATCGTGCGCCGGCCAGTTCCACACAATACCCGAAAAGGACTAGTCGAGCACCCTCCCATCGGCCCGGCGGAACGCAACGGCGCGACTAGCGCCGACGACGCGCGATGCCGTCTTGCCGCTCGTAACACGCACAATCCACCGTGCGACCGTAGCCCGGAACCCCTCCCGCAACGTTCCTTGGCCGCATATCGCTCCTCTGGTAAACTATATGTTCGGAACCGCACCTGTAATTGATGAAGAGAGGATTCGTCAAGGCTGCTGGTTGGCTCAGCAGCTATTTTTGTCTAAATACGATTTTACGCACATGAACAACAAAGATATCCGCAACATCGCTATCATCGCCCACGTCGATCACGGCAAAACCACTCTGGTGGATGCCATGCTCCGGCAGTCCGGCATCTTTCGCGCCAATCAGGAAGTGATCGAACGCGTCATGGATTCCAATGACCTGGAACGCGAGCGCGGCATCACCCTTCTCGCCAAAAACCTGGCCATCTTTTTCCACGAGACCAAGATCAATATCGTCGACACCCCCGGCCACAGCGATTTCGGCGGCGAAGTCGAACGCGCCCTGCGTATGGTCGACGGCGTCGTTCTCCTCGTGGACGCCAGCGAAGGCCCACTCCCGCAAACCCGCTACGTCCTGCAGAAGGCCCTCGCCGCAAAGCTTCCGCCTGTCGTTGTGCTCAACAAGATTGACCGCACCGACGCGCGTGCCGAAGAAGTCCTCAACGAAATCTACGATCTCTTCATCGACCTCGACGCCACCGAAGACCAGCTCGATTTTCCGGTCATTTATACGAACGCTCGAGAAGGCGTCGCGCATCGCAAAATTGGCGATGGTTCCAAGGATCTTCTGCCGCTCTTCGAAGCCATCGTAGGTAAAATTCCGCCGCCGACCGGCGATCCGGCCGTCACGCTGCAAATTCAAGTCACCAATCTCGATTACAGCGAATTCCTCGGGCGTATCGCCATCGCGCGCGTCTTCAACGGCACGCTGAATCGTGGCGATGAAGTCGGTATCAGCAAACTCGACGGCAAGCTGCAAACCACAAAAATCACCAAGCTCTTCACCTTTCGCGGCCTTGACCGCGACGAAGCCGAATCCGTTACCGCCGGCGACATCATCGCCATGGCAGGCGTCGAGGGCATCCAGATCGGCGAAAGCGTCACCGACAAAGAGAATCCGTCGCCGCTCGAGCCGCTGACCATCGATGAGCCGACCATTGCCATGATTTTCAGCGTCAATTCCAGCCCGCTCTGCGGACGCGAAGGCACGTACCTGACTTCGCGCGATCTTCGCGATCGCCTCGCGCGCGAACTGCTCACCAACGTCTCCATCCGCGTGGAAGATACCGATACACCCGAATCCTTCCGTGTACTCGGCCGCGGTGAACTCCAACTCGCGATCTTGATCGAAACCATGCGCCGCGAAGGCTTTGAGATCATGGTCGGCAAACCCGAAATTGTTGTGCGCACCGAAAATGGCAAGAAGCTCGAGCCTGTCGAACGCCTGGTTATCGACATTCCCGAAAATTTCATCGGCATCATTATGGAAACCCTCGGCAGCCGCCGCGGCGAAATGTTGAAGATGAGCAATCACGGCTCCGGCCGCGTGCGCCTCGATTTCAAAATTCCTTCGCGGGGCTTGATTGGTTTGCGCAGCCAACTGCTCACCGACACCCGCGGCACCGCGCTGATTCATTCCATCTTCGAAGGCTGGATGGACTATGGCGGCGATATGGCACTGCGTCCCACCGGCGCTCTAGTCGCCGATCGTCCGGGTCCTTCCACTGCATATGCGCTGTGGGGACTTCAGGAGCGTGGCGAACTTTTCATCGGTCCTACCGTCGAAGTCTACGAAGGCATGGTGGTGGGCGAGAATTCGCGCGAGCAGGACATGGAAGTGAACGTCACCAAGGAAAAGAAGCTCACCAACATGCGCTCTTCCAGCGCCGACGAAGCCATCCGCCTGATTCCGCATCGCCAGCTCAGCCTCGAACAAGCCATTGAGTTCATTGCCGACGACGAATGCGCCGAACTCGCGCCCAAATCCATCCGCCTCCGCAAAAAGGTCCTGCAAGCCAACAAGCGTCCGCGCCGCTGGCAGGAAATCCGCGCCTCCCAAGAAGCCGCCGGCTAATCTAAATGTGGGCCACAAACAACTTAGCGAACCGACACCTCACCTCGAATCTGCACTTACAAAAAACTGGGGAAGGTGCTGAGCTGATGTGAGCTTGGTCCCGGCCGCGCACGCGAGGATTGTCAGCGCGTTATTTCCGCATAGCGCCGCAACAAGAATCTCCGCTCGATATCGTTGTTAACCAGTTGCAACGCGCGGCGATACGCCTCCGCCGCTTCCTCTGTTCGTCCCAGCCTGCGCAGTAAATCCGCGCGCGCCGCCGGCAGCAGATAAAACTCTGCAAGCTCGTCGTGTTCTTCCAATTGATCCAGCAGCGCAAGTCCATCCGTCAGCGACGTAGCCATTGCCACAGCCACCGCCCGATTCACTTCCAGCACCGGCGAAGGTTGGCTACTCACCAACAGGTCGTAGAGTCCGGCGATTTGCGGCCAATCGGTTTCCGCGGCCGTCCCAGCGTTCGCATGCAACGCCGCAATGGACGCCTGCAAGGTATAAAATCCGTTGGCTCCGCCGTGTAGCGCGGACTCCAGCAACGCAGAGCCTTCGCGAATTTGCTCCTGATGCCACAAGCCGCGGTCCTGCTCTTCCAGCAGAATCAGTTCTCCATCGCCGCTCACGCGAGCGTCGCGCCTGGAATCGTGCAGCAACATCAGCGCCAGCAACGAACGCGCCTCGCGCTCTCTGGGCAGCAGCTCGCAAAGAACGCGTCCGAGCCGAATCGCCTCCGAACAAAGTTCACGCCGCACCAACGCATCCCCGCTGCTGGCAAGGTAGCCTTCATTAAAAATCAAATAAATTGCGAGCAGAACGGAATCGACGCGCTCCGGCAAATCTTCCGGCAAAGGTTCTCGATAGGGAATCCCGGCATCGCGAATCTTGCGTTTTGCCCGCACCAACCGTTGCGCCAGAGTTGCCACCGGCAGCAGAAACGCTTTGGCAATTTCTTCCGTGGTTAAGCCACAAACCGTTCGGAGCGTGAGCGCCACCTGTGCGTCCGTCGCCAGCGCCGGATGGCAACAGGTAAAAATCAAACGCAATCGATCGTCGGCACACATTTCTTCCGCCGCTTCTAGCTGAGGCGCCTGGACAACTTCGATGTGATGCTGAATCTGGTCGCGCTTCGCGTCCAGCCGTTTCCCGCGCCGCAGCTGATCAATCGCGCTGTTTCGAGCCGTGCTGATCAGCCACGCGCGAGGATTCGCTGGGGTGCCTTCCGCCGGCCACTTTTGCAGAGCCGTAGCATAGGCCTCCTGCAACGCTTCTTCGGCCAGATCGAAATCGCCCAGCATTCCGATCAGCGTGGACAAGATCCGGCCGGACTCTTCCCTGTGCAGCTTTTCAAAATCCATGGCCAAAAGGATTTAGCACGAATTGCCGCGCGGTACGAATTTATCCCTTCGCGGCATCCTGTTTCGCTGGCTGCTCCACGACCGGGCGCACCTCGATGGAGCCGTCCCGCGCCGATGGAATGCGCGCGGAAATGGCCAATGCTTCGTCGAGGTTCGCAGCCTCAACCAGGAAATAGCCGCCAAGCTGCTCCTTGGTCTCCGCGAACGGACCGTCGACAATCAGCTTCTTTCCGTCGCGCACACGCACCGTGGACGCGCTGCTGGTGGGTTTCAGCTCATACCCTCCAAGATATTTGCCCTTCTGGCTCAATTCGCCGATCAACTGGCCATATTCCTGATACATGGCATTCACCTCCTGTTCCCGCAACTTCGCGGCCTGCGCTTCGGTGTGGTAAATCAGCAACAAATATTTCATTGGTCTTTCCTCCTGCGGTTAGACGAACGGGCTGCCTGGAATTCGACATGCCAACCAGGAAAATCTGCACTTCTCGCGGCGCCTCTTTTAAATAGTAGCTCTCTCGCGGCCAGCCGCATGAAAGTCCATAAATTGCTTTCAGGGCGAGCTATTCTCGGTCTTAGGCCCTGAGAAAACCGGAGAGAACGGCATGCCAGGACTTTCTTGGTGCATTGCTCTTGTTACGCTTCAGCCACCAGACGGTGATCCCTCTGTGCTCAAGGCCGTGGCCAGTGATCCGAACTTCATCTGGTACCTCCTGATCCCGATTTTTCTCGCGGCTTATCTTTTCGCGGCCCTTTCCTGGATACGTCGCACGAATCCGCCGGGCGCGGTGGTCATTCAATATTCGCCCCCGCTCAATTTGTCACCCGCGGCCATGCGTTATGTGTTCACGGGAGAATTCGACGAAAAGGAAGTAGCCGCATCGATCGTGCATCTTGCTGCGCGTGGATTGATCCGTTTTCAAGGGCTCGATCAGTATTATTCCGTCTCCCGCACCTCCGCATCGGTGCCACCCGATTTACCGCCCGAAGAACTCGCCATTTACCGCGTCATGTTCAATCTGGATAACGGAGGCACCGATCCATTTCCCGGACGGTTGCGAACCTATGAGGAGATTCCACACCAGGCTTACCTGCTGCCTCCCGTGGAAGACAAGACAGTTTCAGCTTTTGGCCGGTGCCGCGAAGCAATCGCTGAAAGCAGTAACCGAACAAAAGTATTTCACGCAGAATTTCCGATATATCGCCCCTGCGGCAATCCTCTCGCTCTTTCTTCTTTTTGTCCGCACCCAGCATCCGGTTGTGGCGCTTCTAGGGAGCATCGGCTTCACTATCGCGGCCCTCTACTTCGGCTCGGGAGGCGTCGCTTGGCCGGACCATCCGGTGCGCGATGCCAGCGTAGCGGGAATTCGACTGGTGATCCTTATGTTCAGCTTTGTTTTCTTCGCCGTGTTGCAGAGCGGATCGTTTGCTTATTTGCTGTCCATGATTGCCACCGTTTCCATCAATCTGTACCTGGCCCCCCAACTGCGAGGCCGCACACCGCTTGGCCGCGAACTAATTTCCAAAATTGAGGGATACCGTGAGTTCCTGAAAGAAGTTGAGTTGGATCGCATGCAGCGGCTGAAAACGCCCGAATGGGCGCCCACCCCATCTACGGAATATTTGGCCTACGCCATCGCCCTCGATATGGGCGACGCCTGGGATAATTACCGCGAAAATTCCGGCTACTGGGTTGCCAACATGGAAAAAAGCCGTCCGCTTGATCCCAAGCGCATGGTTAGGGTTCGCGCCCCTAGTCTGACATTCGACGCGTGGATCGGATTCGGCATCGCGATGGTGTTCATCGTCGGTCTTTCCCTGTTGACGATGCACGTGACCGTAACGTCGGACTCGACCGCCTCCGCTTTTTCCGGCGGAGCACTTGCCGCATGGCTGGCTATCGTTTTCCTGGTTTTATTCGTAATTATGGCGTTCCGCTCCCGCTAAGGCAGCAGCGATTTACCTTCCGCAGTGGGCAGCGACAATCGCACCTCACGCGCGAAAGTCGGCGCAATGTCTCGCATATCAATCACGCCTAAATCCTTTCCTGCGGGAACTCCTGGGCCCACGAAGAAGAACGACGCTCGCAGTTCCGGCACATCCGGCAACTGTCCGTGCGTTCCGCCCGGCTTGACCGCCAAAAGCACCGGACCCATCACCGAAGATCCCGTCCGCCACCCAGGTTTCATGCCCACAAAAAAAGATGCGTTCGGACAGCCACCGCGCTTGTGCAACTCGTCCGCATCCAGCACACGATCGATCCCGTTCGCGGGATCGGCCGCCAGCTTGGCCAGCAATTCGCGCGCTTCCGTCAACGTCGCCTGATCTTGCGAATCCTTCAACACAATCGCCGCCGACCCTCCGGTCTCCCACGGCATCGCCCGCCAATCGGTAATTCTCCCCTTGTCATCCGTACTGAAGAGCTTGGCTTGCCGGAACGCCGAGATCAGGTTCAACTCGTGATCGTAATTCGCAAAGCCATGATCGGAGACCACCGCGACATACGCGCGCCCCGGCGCAACCTGTTCGGCTGCCTCGCGCACTTCTCCGATCACGGCATCCAGCCGCTCCAGAACGGCAATATCCTCCGCACTGAAGATGCCGGTCTCATGCTCGATGTGATCGAGCGCAGTGAGATGCAAAGTCAGCAAGCCAGGCTTTTTCTTCTCCAGAATCCATGCCGCGTATTTGCCGCGTACTTCGTCGCCTTCGGGCGAAGTGTCAATCCCGCCCCGATAGTCACCCAAGTCTTTCCGCGCGTCCTCCAGCAATCCAGGCGTCGTCACCGCATGAACGAGTTTCGCGTCTTCCGGCGTCCCTGCCCTCCAGAGCTCCGGAATATCCCAGGTGATTTTCGCGCCTACCGTCACCGGCCACTGCACGCTAGCCGTGGACCGTCCAACCTGCGCCGCCGCCTCCCACAGTGTCTGCGCTCGAATATCTTCCGCATACCAATACCAGCCCTGATAGTTTTTCTGCAGCGGGTCGAAGGTCGTGTTCGCGAGAATTCCGTGTTTGGCCGGCCACACGCCAGTCATTATCGTCGTATGGCTGGGATACGTCACCGTCGGCACCACGCCAATTACGCCATCCGCGTACGCGCCCTCTTTCAAGAATCTTCGCAAGTTCGGCACCTTGGCTCCGTGCGCGTCAGCTGCCGTGATGTAGTCCGGCCGCAAGCCATCGACGGAAATCACCACCAGCAGCGGCTCATCCTTCTTCTGGCCATGCGCCAGCACTGCCCCAAGCAGGAGCACAATTGAGCAAGACCACGCGCAAAATACACGGCTTGCCATTGACACTTTCATCCCCCACCCCCACCATAACTCTTTGAAGAGGTCAACTCTTCTAACCCCTTACGAACGTTTCCTCTGGAGACCATTTTGATGTAGAGTAACCCCCTCGCATCTCCAGCCGTAGTACTGTTGCACAAATTGTCCTTCTCAGTAGGAAGTTCGTTGGCTTGGGTTGCTGTCATCTCTGATGTTACGGGACGGTGAATGTGAACACTTCGAATGGCGTTTCCTCCAACGGGTCAGGCACACACGCCATTATTGCCGCTAGCGCCACGGCTCTTCCGCCATACCGCATCACCCGCGACGATGTTAAGTTTTATTTTGGCCGGGTCTTCGATGTTCCCGAACGCCGCTTGGACGCCATGATGGCCATCGTAGACAACGCTCAGGTCCACAACCGCTACTCCATTTTTCCGATTGATTACACCGTCGAACCGAGGACCCTTCAAAAGACCAATAACGAGTACATCGAGCATGCCGTCAAGCTTGGCCAGGAAGCTGCTGAGAAGTGCCTTACTCGCGCAAACTTGCGGGCTGATGAAATCGATCTGATCATCACCGTTTCTTGCACCGGTTTTATGATTCCCTCCCTCGACGCGCACCTCATAAACATCATGGGTTTCCGCTCGAACGTCTGTAGGATGCCGTTCACGGAATTAGGTTGCGCCGCCGGTGCCATGGCGATATCCCGCGCCACCGATTATTTGAGAGCACATCCTGGGGCCAACGTTCTTATCATCGCTGTGGAACTTCCGTCGCTCACTTTCCAGCGCAAAGATATCTCGCAAGCCAATCTGATCTCGTCGATTCTTTTCGGCGACGGTGCTGCCGCCGTCATCGTCACCGGGCAGGCTAAGCCAGGTCCCCGCGTGATGGTCACCGAAACCTATACCTTCCCCGATTCCCTTGGCGCCATGGGATTCGACCTTCGTGATTCTGGCTTCCACATTCTTCTCGCCAAGGACGTCCCCGAAATGATTGGCGCAAGAATCAAGGGCCTGGTGGATTGTTTCCTCACCCGTCAGGGAAAAACCCGCAAGGACATTAAGGGCTGGATTCTACATCCCGGCGGCGCGCGTCTACTCGGAAACGTGGAGCAGCAACTGGGCCTGTGCAAATGCGATACCCAGCCATCCTGGGATATTCTGCGGGACGTCGGCAATCTTTCGAGTGCCACCATCCTGTTCATTCTTCAGGAATGGCTCGAAAAGCGTCCCCTCAAGACTGGCGATTACGCCATGGCCGCCGCCTTCGGCCCGGGCTTCAGCGCGGAGTTTTTGCTTTTGCAATGGAACTGAGTGTTATCGCGTATCTGGCGCTTCTCGTTTGCGTAGCATTATTGCGCATCGTGGAACTACGCATCTCCAAACGCCACCAGCAACAGATGGTCTCTCACGGCGCATCTAAAGTACGTGACCCACGCTTCGGTTGGATGGTCCTGGTTCACATTGGCGTCTTGCTTGGTG